>Ga0183100_1000152_pt1 | contig 87472 bp, 67 predicted proteins | sample Biomet2_FD_127789 | JGI IMG/M metagenome (GOLD analysis project Ga0183100, IMG submission 127789) | Microbial communities from bioreactor (seeded with anoxic lake sediment) at LBNL, California, USA - Biofuel metagenome 2 | ecosystem: Engineered > Bioreactor > Anaerobic > Unclassified ...
GAGCCGATGCTTTCCTGCAACTTCACTCTATAGTTGAGACAGCGAAAAAACATACTCAGACATCATACAAAGCAATCCGTAGCCTTTTTGATGTCACCGATTGCCATGCATTTGGCTGAATAGTTACACTATCAAGCTTAATCCCAAATTTAGCTTAAATTTTATAGCCTTTTAGACTTTAAATCATTGGAAAATAAATCTTTTTTGTTAATTTTGTAACTGAATTACGTAAAGATATGAACTTTATCTGAAAACCATTTATTACGTATAATAATAATGACGTTTATTGAAAATCGAAATACCTTTTTAAAAATACTATGAAAGAATGAAGAAAAAATAATTTCTATGTACTCTACATTTATGGGCTATCACTTTTCCAGCATTGAAAAAAATGATTGATCATAATATCTAATCAAGGAGACTTAGATTGGAACTTGTTTCAAATTTTAAAGCCAACAGCCTTGGCCTCCATACAAAATCACAGCACGCATCTTCGTAAGATTTTACAATCTACCTGATACTATTTATAATACTTTCATTGAAGGAAACGATTCAGGATAGACCTCGTTCCAAACATACAGACAATTATCCCCCCTTACTTTATTACTATTAAACAACAATTATAATCATGAAGAAGAAATTATTAAACGTTTTTGCAGCTATGCTCCTTACATTGCCCATGATGGCATTTGATCCACCAATGATGGGTTGGAGCACATGGAACACTTTTGCACTCAAAATAAATGAGCAGCTTATTAGAAATCAGGCTGATGCCATGGTAAAAACGGGACTTGAAAAAGTTGGTTACCAATATATCAATATTGATGACGGTTATTGGGATGGACGCGGCGACGACAACCAACTGCACGTCAACACTCAAATCTTTCCATCCGGCATGCGCGCTTTAAGTGACTATATCCATCATTTAGGACTTAAGGCTGGTATTTATTCTGATGCTGGCGACAATTCATGCGGTTCCGGCAACATGCAGTCTTGGGGCATGAATGTAGGACTTTACCACCATGAAAAGGAAGATTGTGAACTTTATTTCAACAAATGGAACTATGATTTCATTAAAGTAGATTACTGTGGGGGCGTACACCTTGGGCTAAACTCGCGTGACCGCTACACCAGCATACACCAAGCCATTCTCGCTACAGGTCGCAAAAACGTAAAGCTTAACCTCTGCTATGGAGCCTACCAGGGTACATGGGTTTCCTCCGTTGGTGATTCCTGGCGTGTTACCAACGACATCTATTGCGATTGGTATTCTTCACGTTCTATTCCCTCGATTATCAAGGAATGCCTGTATATTTCCGCTTACACAGGAGGAGGACATTATAGCGACATGGATATGTTAGAAATCGGGCGTACACTCTCTCACGATGAGGAAATTACCCACTTCGGTATTTGGTGCATGTGGAGTTCACCCCTTATCATTGGATGTGACTTGACAACCATCCCCGAATTTTCACTCAATTTACTCAAAAATCAGGAACTGATTGCCATTAATCAAGACCGCCTGGGCCTTATGGCTCCTGTCATTGACCGCAAAAATGAAGTTTATGTTTTTGCAAAGGACCTCAAAAAACTACATGGTCCCCAGCGCGCTGTTGCGGTCACAAATCTAAGTGAAGACTCGCAACAAATGACTCTGGACTTAGGCAAAGCAGGTTTTGAAGGTAGTGTCAAGGTTCGCGATGCCGTAAATCATCAGGACTTGCCCAACCAAACTACCTCTTTCAACGTATCCATTCCAGCCCACGGCACACAAGTTTTCATTCTTACAGGGCGACGCAATCAACCCATTCGTTATGAAGCCGAGACAGCTTGGCTGAAAGAATATCAAGAACTTAACCCAGCTGCAGACAATGCTCACTACATGCCTAACGAGATCGCATCACAGGGTGAACTGGTCCGTTTCCTTGGTAACCGCCCAACTAATTACATGGAATGGCGCAATGTTTATGTTAAGAAAAGCGGGACTTACAATCTCACGATAGGCTACATCTCACCTGATGCCCGGCAATTTACTCTTTCCGTTAATAACAAACAAGCACGTCAGCTTCAGGCTACTAATACAGTGAGCACCAACAGTGTGGGTACCTGCTCCACCAAAGTATATTTCCGGAAGGGTTTCAACACTGTACGTCTGAGCAACGACAAGGATTGGGCTCCAGACATTGACTATATGGATATTACTTCTAATTAAATATCTCTTCTATCACTTTCGAGAAATACCTCTCATTACTGTCAGGTAATCTATCTTTATCAATTGTCAAAAAGAGAGCATATTATTTTAATATGCTCTCTTTTTAAATGTAAATCTATCTATGTGAAAGCTTCTTATTGAGATTTTTTTAGTCAAGGAATAATCTATCTTTTCTTCTTTCCACATACGTTTTATACCCGATTTATAAGTGATTTCAGCAGATTGATTTACAGACCACAAATAAAATATTCCACTAAAAAAGATCATACTTTCAGATTTTAATGCTATTTTTGTTCCCATATACCGATGTATTTGCAAGCCTGAGGGAAATGCATTTTTCGATATTTTCTAACGGATCTGTATCTTTATTAGTGATAATCTGCTAGACCTATTTAATAACATATACACTTAGCTATATTATTTGCAGAAATAAAAAACAAGCATAAATTATAATTTAAACCTTTCAAAGAGATAAACTACTTTGTAGAATTAAGACTTATTGAAAAATATAATATGAATCACACCACAGCTAAAAACATAAAGGAAACTACCGGAGTAGACATTGACAAATGTTACCAATGCGGGAAATGTTCGGCAGGTTGCATTCTAGCAGATGACATGGATTTCCAACCATCCATCATCATACGTATGTTACAGACTGATGATAGCACAAACAATAAAAAGGTACTTTCTTCGGAATCAATCTGGTTGTGTCAAAATTGCGAAAATTGCATTGGGAGATGTCCGAAGGAAATAGATATTCCAAAAATCATGGATTACCTTCGTACAGAATCGGTTAAGAAAAAGTGCGTTTCTCTTAAGGCGAAACATCAATTATCATTCTATCGTTCATTTTTAGACTCAATAAAGATGTCTGGACGGCTCAGCGAATTAGTCATGATGGTGGGTTACAAGTTTCGTACATTCAATCTGTTACAGGATGTAAAGCTTGTACCTTCGATGCTTTCCAAAGGGAAACTCAAATTGATACCGGAATCGGTAAAAAACAGAAAAAGCATCAAGAGTATTTTTAAAAAAACCACTACATCAAAATAACATCGCATATGAAATTAGGCTTCTATCCGGGTTGTTCCCTTCAAGGAACGTCCAGAGAATATAACGAATCGGTAAAAGCTCTGGCAGCAGCCTTTGATATAGAAATGAAAACTATTGACGATTGGAATTGTTGTGGAGCTTCCGCTGCGCATTCAATCAGTAAAGAGTTGTCATTAGCTCTGCCTGCAAGAATACTCGCACTTGCCGGACAACAAGGCTTTGAGCAGGTAGTAGTACCTTGTGCAGCTTGCTATAACCGCTTGGCAGTGGCTCAATATGAATTGAATCAAGATCGTGAATTAAAAAGCAGCATTGAACAAGCTATTGAGATGCCCCTCAATAATCAGGTAAAAATAATCAATGTCCTTCAATTTATCAATACTTATATTAAAGATAAAATTGCCGACAAGGTAAAAAAGAAATTTGAACATCAGGTAGCTTGTTATTATGGATGTTTGCTGGTACGTCCTCACAAAATTTTGGGATTTGATCGCGTAGAAGACCCTACATCAATGGACGAACTGATGACAATTATTGGCGCAACGCCTTTAGATTGGGGGTTCAAAACCGAATGTTGCGGAGCGAGCCTTTCCATTGCCAGAACCGATTTAGTCGGCAAACTTTCTGGAAAAATTATCAAGGATGCTGCAGACCGTGGAGCAGAAGCCATTATAGTTGCATGCCCCATGTGCCATTCTAACTTGGATATGCGCCGTCCGCAGATTGACGAATATATTGGAAAAGAAATCTCCACACCTGTTATTTATGTAACTCAAGCTATTGGACTTGCCGTTGGCATAGCTCCTGAAAAGCTTGGATTGCAGCGTCATTTTGTCAAAGTCAATATCCGCTAAAGAAAAAAACATGTCAAAAATAGGAGTTTTTATCTGTCACTGTGGAGAAAATATTAGTGCTACAGTTGATTGCGAACGCGTTGCTAAAGAGGCACGCGAAATGGCAGGGGTTGAATTCGCTACAGACTATAAATATATGTGTTCTGACCCTGGTCAAAATTTAATAAAACAGGCTATCAAAGAACATCACCTAGATGGAGTTGTTGTAGGTTCGTGTTCACCACGAATGCATGAAATGACATTCCGTAAAGTTTGTTCAGAAGCAGGGATGAATCCTTATTTGTGTGAAATAGCTAATTTGCGGGAACAATGTTCTTGGGTTCATGAGAAATGCGACGCAACTACGAACAAAGCTATTGAGATTGTTCGTGGATTGGTTGAAAAAGTTAAACGAAACAAACCGCTCCAAGCTATTGAAGTCCCTATTTCCAAAAAGGCTTTGGTGATTGGTGGGGGTATAGCCGGAATTCAGGCAAGTCTTGATATCGCCAACTGTGGTCATCAAGTAATCCTCGTAGAACAGAGCCCCTCGATCGGAGGACATATGTCACAATTATCAGAGACATTTCCCACTTTGGATTGTTCTCAGTGTATTCTCACACCACGAATGGTAGAGGTAGCTCAACATCCAAATATCACCTTGTATACTTACGCCGAATTAGAGAAGCTCGAAGGCTTTATCGGTAATTTTAAGGCTACGATTCGTCTGAAAGACAAGAGTGTAGACTTCTCGAAATGTACCGGTTGTGGACTTTGCATGACAAAGTGTCCACAAAAGAAAATTCCGAGTGAATTTAACGAGGGATTAGGAACACGAACGGCAATTTATACCCCGTCTCCTCAAGCTGTACCAAACAAACCTGTAATTGATAGAGAAAACTGTAATTATTACAAAAAAGGGGTCTGCAAAATTTGCCAAAAATTTTGTCCAACAGGTGCCATTGAATATGACAAAGCTGATAAATTTATCACAGAAGAGATTGGCGCTGTCGTTGTAACCACGGGATTCAATGTACTAAAAACGGACTTTTTTTCTGAATATGGTTATGGCAAATATAAAGATGTAATTACGGGATTACAGTTTGAAAGGTTGGCTTCGGCATCAGGACCTACTTTAGGTGAGATACGCCGTCCTTCAGACGGGCAAATTCCTAAAAAGATTGTTTTTATTGCTTGTTGCGGTTCCCGAGACCCAGCAAAAGGACTCGCCTATTGCTCAAAGATTTGCTGCATGTATACGGCTAAACATGCCATGCTTTACCAGCATAAAGTACCCGATGGAGAATCTACCGTATTTTATATGGATATTCGTGCAGGAGGCAAGAATTATGAGGAGTTTGTTCGTCGAGCCATAGAAGAAGAACAGGTGAATTATGTCCGGGGACGTGTTGCCCGGGTATATGAAAAAAATGGCAAACTCATTGTAAAAGGAGCAGATACTTTACTGAATGCAAAACCCGTCGAGATTGAAGCTGACATGGTTGTTCTTGCAACTGCAAGTATAGCAAACAACGGTGCTGAAGACCTGGCACAAAAGATGCACATCTCATATGATCCATATCATTTTTTCGCCGAAGCCCATCCCAAGTTGAGACCTGTTGAAACAAATACCGCGGGAATATTTCTAGCCGGCGCTTGTCAAGCACCCAAAGATATTCCGGAAACTGTAGCTGCTGCCTCCGGAGCTGCAGTAAAAGTGGTATCCTTGTTATCTAAACCCACCTTGGTAAGAGAACCACTAATAGCTGTTGTCAATCGTTGCGCTCCTCCTCAGTATAGTACATGTGTAGGGTGCTTCATGTGCCAAACCATCTGTCCCTATCAGGCAATAGAGCGTGAGGACATTACAGACCGGCGTACGGGACAAGTCATTAAAACAATTGCTAAAATCAACCCAGGCCTCTGTCAGGGCTGCGGTACTTGTGTCTCCTTCTGCCGTTCTAAATCTATAGACATTCAAGGTTATTCGAACGAAGAAATGTACGCAGAGGTTTCAGCCTTATTAAACAAATAACAAGATTCATGATAGAACAAAACAATAATAATTTTGAACCGCGCATCATCGCTTTTGTGTGCAATTGGTGCACATATGCCGGAGCTGATCTTGCTGGTACAAGCAGGATCAAATATGCCTCCAATGTCGATATTGTGCGCTTCCCGTGCACGGGACGTATTGATTTCATGCTTTTATTAAAGGCTTTTGCTAAAGGAGCCGACGGTATCATCGTTTCGGGATGCCATCCAAATGATTGTCATTATACAAGCGGTAATTTCCACGCACGCAGGCGCTGGATGGTATTTCGCGATATGCTAAATTTTTTAGGAATCGATGTAGAACGTATCAGATGGTCCTGGGTATCAGCAGCAGAAGGTGCCAAATGGGCCGATGTGGTTAACAAGACGGTCCATAAGATACGTGAAATGGGACCTTATACCGAATATAAAAAAGCTGCAATGTTCTTAGAAAAGGAAAAGATTAGTTATGAGTAAAATTTCTGAAAAAGCTGCTGCTTTGCTCCAAGAGGGAGCAATAAAAATGATTATAGGTTACGAACAGGGTACGGAACATCCTCGCCCAATATTCTGCCATACACCAGAAGATTGCAAAAAACTGATTTTCAATGATCAATGTAAAAACAATTTGGCCGTATATTTAACAAAAAAAGAAATTGTCGATAATGATAAAATCGGAGTAATCGGCAACTTCTACGTAGTGAAAACGGTGATTCAGCTATTTCTGGAAAATCAGATTCATTTGGATCATTTCCTCATCATGACAGTAGACGAAGCCGGTGACATCATCACGTTTGGTAATATCGACGAAATGAAACAATATGTCGCTTCTCACGAACCGCCTGCTAATCCAACTGTTCTTGCGGCCATTGAGAAAATTGATAAAATGAGCCGTGAAGAAAGATGGGCATATTGGAAGACTGAATTATCGAAGTGCATTCGCTGTTATGCCTGCAGAGCGGCATGCCCGTTGTGCTACTGTAACAGATGCATCACGGATGTCAACTGCCCACAATGGTTGGAACCTTGGTCTGCGCCATTAAGCAATATAGAATGGCAAATTAACAGAATCATGCATATGTCGGGACGTTGTGTTGGTTGCGGCGAATGTGCCGCAGCCTGCCCCCTTGAGCTCCCCATCGGCCTCCTTACAAAGAAAATGGGCATGGATATTAAGGACTCTTTTGGGGAATGGAAAGACGGTAACGTACTTTCTACTTATAAGGTGGGAGACAAAGAAAACTTTATTCATTAGTACTTTTATGGAAAAACTAATTATAAAATTACAAGACATCAACACTTGGCTTGATCAAATTATCGAGAAAGTGCCGCGCGTCATTGCTCCTATTAAATATGGTCAGAAAGCGGAATTCGCATTGATTAAAAACGCTACAGATGTTCATTATGATTCGCAAACAACGATTTCCTCGGTTAAGTCTGCAGCTTTTCCATCTACAGAAACGCTTTTTGCTTATGCAAAAAATGGTCCTGATACAAAACTCTACAATGTTGCAGAAGAAAATTTTGTTAATACCGTTATTTGGCGAGCACGTCCTTGTGATGCAATTGCATTCAAACCGATGACAAAAATATTCAATAGCGACTATCAAGATGAGCTTTACAACAAACGTTATGAAAAGATTACCCTTGTAACATTCGCCTGCAACAAAGCTGATGAATTCTGTTTCTGTACTTCTACAGGAGGAGGTCCGGGTTCCATAGAAAACAGCGATGCAATGGTCACCGTGATTGATAAAGAGAAAGCCCTGGTGGAAGTTTTTACGGAAAAAGGACAGCAACTTATTGACCTTGCAAAAGAATTGTTTGAGAAAGCTGATGAGAGCATAGATAAAGATGCTGTTCTGGCAAAGATTCCTCAGAAATTCACAAAAGAACAGATACACGATCACATTCAAAATGCCTTTAAGAGTTCTATTTGGAAAGCCCAGTCTGAACGTTGTTTAGGCTGTGGGGCATGTGCTTATGTTTGTCCTGTCTGTACTTGTTTTGACATTCAGGAAGATTCTCATGGAAACCAGGGACGGCGGATACGCTGCTGGGACTCTTGCGGGTTTCAACTTTATACACAACACACTTCCGGCTATAACCCAAGACCCAATCAGGCAGCTCGGTGGCGGCAGCGTATTTTACATAAATTTTTATACATGCCGGACCGCTTAAATATATACGGTTGCACGGGTTGTGGACGTTGTTCACGTGCCTGTCCGGTAGATATGAATATCGTTGAACATTTAACCTCTATTGCAAATTCCATTCATGAGTAGAAATATATACATGCCATATATTATGGTTATCGACAAGGTCATAGTCGAAGCACCTGGAGTTAAAACATTACGTCTGCGTTTTCAGAATGAAGAGGAAGGAAAATCGTTCGAATTCAAAGCAGGTAATTTCGCTGAATATTCTGCCTTTGGCGAAGGGGAATGTACTTTCTGCATTGCCTCGGCTCCTACCCGAAAAGGATATGTAGAATGCACCTTTCGTAAAGCAGGACGCGTCACATTCGGCCTCGACAGATTGGAAGAAGGCATGACCATGGGATTTCGCGCTCCGTTAGGGAATCATTTTCCTCTGGAAGATTGGAAAGGCAAAAATCTCGTTTTTGTTGCTGGTGGCATAGCTCTTCCGCCGATGCGCGCCGTGATTGATAACGTACTTGATCGCCGCGACGAATTTGGTAACATCACGATCGTTTATGGTGCAAAAACTGTAAATGATCTCGTATACAAGGAAGAACTTAACGAATGGAATGAACGTCCAGATGTAAACCTTTTTCAAACTGTTGATCCCGGAGGCGAAACACCCGAATGGAAAGGAAAAATTGGATTCACGCCAAATGTTCTGGCTGAAGTCGCTCCAGATAGCAACAATGCCGTAGCAATTGTGTGTGGTCCTCCGATCATGATAAAGTTTACATTCCCAGTACTAACGAATCTAGGATTTAAAGACGAAAATATCTACACAACACTCGAGAATCGCATGAAATGCGGTATTGGCAAATGCGGAAGATGTAATGTAGGGCCCTATTTTGTTTGTAAAGATGGTCCGGTATTCTGCAAAACACAGCTCGACCAGCTACCTCCAGAATTTTGAACGAATCTAATTCAGAGAATCGTTTTTCTCTAAAATCGTAAAAATTATTCTCCGAACTATATTTCTTTTGCTATAAAAAAGGCCGAACGAATTTATCATCTTCGTATCGGCCTTTTTCCTTTATTCAGAATTTGCTAATAGTTGAACTCACCAAATTCACTTCTTATACTCAGGCTTCGAGGACCTTCTTCAATGCGCCCTACTACTTGAGCATCAATTTGAAAACTCTTCGAAATTTCCTGACTTCGTCAATGCGTCACCCTAAATTTTGATTTTCATCAAAATAATCAAATAATGGTTTTATAGCTTGATGTTTTTCGGTTAGAAATAAAGTTTTGGTATAAATTTGTTTGTTTTTAGGCAACTTAAGTCTAATCGAAGTGATAGTCTTTGCTGCATCAAGCACATGTCCAACACTCATATCAATTCGAATCTTTTTTATGATACGTTCCAACTCCTTGTAAACTTTGTACGCAATAAAGCAAATACAAACATGAGCTTCAATTCTTCTTTCTGTGAAGTGAAACATAGGTCGCATATTTAAAGAGCCCTTGGAAATTCTAAAAGCACGTTCTACAACCCAAAGTCCATGATATTCTGCTATTACTTTTTCCGCATCGAGGTCAGTGTTTGTAAGGTATCCTTTTAGGCCATCCCACATAACATCTTCTGCTATTTTCTTTTCACTAATAGACACTTCCACATCTTTGCTAATCTCCAGGAATTTATTATAACCACGCTTATTAACTTGCTGCTTGGTAAGATGTCCACTCTTGTAGGCCTTTTGCAGACGTTCTATGCCACGAGCCCTATTATAGGCGTCTTTCTTTGCACGTTTATCCGAATAACTAACTATTAGCCGTTCACCATTACTTCGCTTATACTCATAAGATACCTTATCAATCTTTTCAAGAGAAAACATCCAATCTTTGATTGCCTTACTCTCGCTTTTTATTCTTGCACCTAGCACATATTTATATCCAGCTTGTTGCAATAAAGCAATATTATTTTTATTCATCAGTCCAGAATCAGCTACCACAACGAAGTCCTTTCCAAGAGTAAAACGCTGTTTGAAATCGTCAATCATAGGAATCATGGTAAAGCCTTCAGATTGACTACCATTGAACAAGGAATAAGACAAGGGATAACCACCATCTGAAACGAGGAGACCTAATACAACTTGAGATTCTGCAGTTTTACCATCTTTAGAAAAACCTAACTCTCGTAATACATCTGTCTTTGCCGTTTCAAAATACAATGTTGTTACATCATAAAACATAAGGCCAATCTTGCCACCAAATATCTTCCTTGTATGCTCTACGCTGATTTGTTGAGCTAATTGCATCTGAGAGTTGTAGAGTTTATCCATATAACGATAAATATTATTTAAGTCTATGTCTTCGTCATAATAGGATTTCAAATATTCCACAGTCGCAAGTTTGCTCATGGGTTGCGAGACTCGTGCAATTACAAGGTGACGCAGTATTTCATCCTGAATCTGACTGAAACCAATACGATTGTATACACCATTAAGAAGAAGTTGTGTACCGTTAATGAGAACATTGTCTATATTGTTAATAAAACGCTCCACCTCTTCTATTTCTCGTTCTTTTATGTCTTCAAAATCAAATTCTTGTTGGCCTCCATATGTGCTAATCCATTTATTTGCTTGTTTACATAAGGATTCGATATCCTTCACAGTGCAAGCAACACCAATGCTCTTGATTTCTTTAAATTCACCACGAGCTTTGTCCACCACAACTACACTGACTGAGCCAGAACGGTTCTTTTTCTTCCGAACAAACATAGTGCAAATGTAGCCTTTTTTAGCTTGCGTCACCCGCGTCACCTAAATAGATTAGCTAACTGATTGATTATCATAGTGCGCTATATGATGGCGCAAAAAAGTGATGAAGTCAGGAAATATATTTTTACAAAGAATCATCTTTCGTTGAAAGCTTGGAAGCGTAGAAAAGAAAAAGTTCAATAAAAATCTCTATTAGGTCCATGCCCGTACCTTAAAATAGACAGTACCAACCTGGATGACGAAATTAAAAACAGAGCAAACCGTATGCACTCAATTAATGCCACCCACGGGTCAACCATAATGATGATTCCTTCAAATAAAGAGATTCATGTTTGCGTTATCGGCACGCTCCAGATAAGTAGCTACACCTCCTAACTGCACATTATCGAGTAATTCTTCTTTCTGAACGCCCATTACCTCCATGCTCATGGTACATGCAATCATTTCCACGCCATTGTCAATGGCTTGTTGCATCATGGATTCCAAACTATCAATGCGTTTACGGCGCATGATATGGCGCATCATACGACTACCTATTCCCCCCATATTCATTTTAGAGAGAGCCAGATGAGAGCTGTCGGAAGGTAACATAAATCCGAACATGCGTCCAAAGATATCCTTCTTCACTATCGGATGCCTACGTTTCTTAATCACATTCAGGCCCCAAAAAGTAAAAAACATGGTCACCTTTTTTCCTATTGAAGCAGCTCCGTTGGCAAGGACAAAGGAAGCCAGAGCACGGTCCAAATCATCGCTGAAAACAATCAACGTTTTTCCGGCTGAAGGATTGACGGCATTCAACAGGCAGGCAGAAGGCTGTTCTGAAGTTTTTTCTATAGTAGCCTGTACTATACCATTATTATTGTCCACATTCAGAAGTTTGGCACCTGTCAAGTTGCACCAAGCAACCACGTCACGGGCAAAAGCAAGGTCAGTAGCCTTAATCACAAGTCGCGTTCCCACAGAAAGATTGGCATAACTCTGTTTCAATTTTATCACCGGACCAGGACACATCAGTCCACAGGCATCAATTTCAAAAGTTTCAGCTGTTGCTTTCATATTGGAAGCAGGAACTTCCGCATTCATATTGGATACCTGTTCGCGCGGTTTTTTTGAAGTCCAATCGGTCGTGGCTACAAACCATGTTTTTACGCCGCCAGAAAGATTATATACTTCCGTAAATCCTCGTTGCATGAGGATTCTACAGCCAGTATAGCCCCGAAGACCTACGGCACAAGTCAAAACAATGCGTTTATCCTGCGGCAATTCCTGTAAATGCTCCCGCAAACTGTCTAACGGGATATTAACAGAACCGGGTATCGCACCCAGCATATATTCATCCGACGTGCGAACATCTACGATTAACGTATCTTTGTCTCCAGAATTCAAGTCTCTCCACTGCACCGTTTTTACTTTACCTTCGAAAATATTTTCAGCAACAAAACCGGCCATATTCATCGGATCTTTAGCAGCAGAAAAAGGAGGAGCATAAGCATGTTCTAGTGTTGCCAGATCATAAACCGTACCTTGCCGCTGTATCACTTGCGCAGCCATTTCAATTCGCTTATCAACACCTTCATATCCTACAACCTGTGTTCCTAGTAAACGACAGTCTGTCGGCGAAAAAAGAATTTTCACGGACAGTGATAATGCTCCGGGATAATAGGCCGCATGCGAAGAAGAATGTGTGAACGACTGAATATAGTCTATTCCTTCCCGTTTCAAAAGTTTGGCGTTTGCGCCTGTTGCTGCCACGGTGAGATCGAACACTTTTGCCACAGAAGTACCGATTGTGCCGACATATTTTGAATGATTACCTAACACCATATTGTCTGCTGCTATACGCGCCTGTTTGTTAGCCGGTCCAGCCAAAGGAATCATGGTCGGCTTCCCCGTCACACCGTGAACTACTTCACAGGCGTCACCTACAGCATAAATATATTCATCGGAAGTTTGCATGAATTCATTCACAGAAATGCCCTGCGTTACGCCGATTTTCAAACCAGCACCTATAGCCAATTGCGTTTCAGGACGTACACCAATGCTCAGTAGTACCATATCAACTGGCAAAACGTGGCCACTTTTCAAATAGACGGCCACCTGCAACCCATCATTCTGAAAACGTTCAACGCCGTCGTTTAAAATCAGATTGACTCCTTGGTTGACAAGTTCTTCATGAACCATTTGAGCCATAGAAAAATCGAGTGGTGCCATCACTTGGTCCGACATTTCCACAATAGTAACTTTTACACCCTGACGATGCAAATTTTCTGCCATCTCCAAACCGATAAATCCACCGCCTACGACCACCGCCGTTTTTGGCTTTTTTCGAACAATATAATCCTTGATGGCATCCGTATCAGGCACATTCCGAAGTGTAAAGATTTTTGGATTTACAATGCCATCAATACCCGGACGCAGGGGTTCCGCACCTGGTGAAAGGGCCAGTTTGTCATAACTTTCAACATACGTTTCGCCCGTCTGTAAATTCTTCACCTCCACAGTTCTTGCATCAGGATGAACAGCAGTTACAGTCTGTTCTGTACGAACATCCACACGAAAACGATCGATAAAACCGCACACTGTTTGAACAAAAAGTTTTCTGCGGTCCTGTATTTTATCACCGATATAATAAGGAAGTCCGCAATTGGCATACGAAATATATTCACCTCTTTCAAAAAGAATAATCTCGGCCTGCTCATCCAATCTGCGCAAACGGGCCGCAATCGTAGCACCACCAGCTACTCCTCCAACAATTACGTATTTCATAAATTTTTCTTATTTATTTTGTCTGACAGGAACAATACTAAAAATCAAACCAACTATTCATCTATACTCTTTCGCAGCTGCTCATAAAGCTCCTTCGTATCAAAATCAGATGCTTTCATTTCCGAAATCTTTTGTAAACCGGATGATGTTAGCTTAAAAACCATCTGCCGTTTATCGATATCACCAATGCTGCGTTCTATATAACCACAAATCTCTACAGCATTAATTATTTTGGAAACACGTGAAGCAGAAAGTCCGATATAATCGGATATTTCTCGAGCTGTATGAGACTCTCCACTATATAGATTGCATAGTACCATCGCCTCATTAATCGTCAAACTATAACGCATTTGAAATGCTTTTTCAAACTTATAAAGGTATTTGTAGAGATCCTTCAATTTGCAGATTGATTCCATGTTTTATTCTTTATTTATATTGCAAAGATAGAAATTAGTTTCTAATAAAAAATATATATCGGTGGAATTATTCACGGACCGCCAATTTTTCACTTGAAAAGTTCACCGAAACCTGTAAGAATTATTGGCGCCATTTATCCAATAAATCCGATAAATCCGCATTTTTTAGAACAACTTTTCGGTGCTTGTTTAATAAATAAACGGCAGGATAAACACGTAAATCATAGAGACCGGCATCACGGATAGCACCTCCGTCTCGCACAACCATCCAAGAAGCAGGCAGATCATTTTTGATCCTTTCCCACAACGGCATGTCGGGATCTGTATCCACTGCCAAAATGTGTAAAAGTCCTCTTTGGATGCGGTCATTTATAATGTGATTGCTCCTTAAACTGCTTACAAAAATCTGGCACTGCATACAGTCAGGATCAAAAAAAATAACAAGCCAATCGGCATCCTTCGATAATTCACTCAACTTTCTTTGTTGTCCATTGCGTGTAACAAAAGAAAAATCTTTAGCGTAACAGCCTACACGATTTGAAAGAATTTGTCCCAGACGGAAACGCAAACGTTCTTTTTCAACCTCAGAAAAATAGGAAACGGACAACTCATGACGAACTACCATTTCATACAGAGCATCATTTCTATAGGGCGAATCGCTTCGATAAAGAAGAGAATCTGCCAAATGAGTCAAAAAACCGTATGTTCGTGCATCATTTTGAGCTCCATCCAATTGGTGCTTCAAAGTTTTGCGGACTTTATTCATTTTCAGAGGCACTGACGTCAACGATGTTATATATTTTTCAAATTGAGTCTTTAGACTGTCAACAGACACAACGGCAGAACTAAAACGGGAACTGTCACCAACGTCATGCTGCAAGCAACTGCCAGAATGATGTGGATAACCAGGCAACGAAGCGAGAACAAGTCCAGCAAATAAAGAGAAACGCAAGAACATATTATATAAATTTGATCAAGATGTAAAAGTACTAAAAGTATTACAAAGCAGCAGGTTCAACATGTCTAATTATTCATTTTCAACGACCGAGAACAATCAAACCAGAGACAATAGAAAAATTCCGAAATAGCAACAGATAGTATAAAAATAATTAAATATTCATCTTTGATTTTGTGATATTAATTGATCAGTTTAATTTTGAAATTAAATTATACGATTAAATCTCATCACAAAATGAATACAGAACAAAACAGATTGGAAGATCGGATCCTCATAGAAGCTGAAAGACTATTTTTAGAACAGGGATTTTCCAAGACTACGACAGCTCAAATTGCTAAAAACGTAGGCTGCAATCAAGCCTTGGTACATTATTATTATCGTACAAAGGACAAATTATTTGACAACATTTTTGAAAGAAAACTGAAAGAGCTACTCGAAAACATTGCTTCCTGCATTCAGAATACTGAGAATCTGAGTTTTGAAGAACAAATAAAGCACATCATTACGACACATTTTGAGTTTGTATGTTCCAATTCGCAGTTAGTACCTTTTATCGTAACAGAATTACTAAACAATCACGAACGCTTTAGGAGACTTTTCGAAAACTCGGCAAAATCGCGCAATGACGTATTCAATTCCTTCGTGCACAACGTAGAAGAACGGGTAAAAGTAGGACAGATCAGCAGTATCACGCCCTTAGACCTGCTGATTACCATGTTCTCCTTGAATGTTTCATCTTTCATGCTGGCGTCAACAGTTCAAAAAAGTCTGAACGTACCACCACAAGTACTCAAGGAAAAATTGGAACTCCGTAAAGAAGAAATCATCAAGACGGTTTTGGCAAGACTGAAAAAATAGAAAAACAAGAAGGTTCTGCAAAGTCCTTTAAATGCAGAGTCTTTATTATATCGCTAAATTAATTACTCCATTAAACAACACAATTAATTCTATGGCAAGCGTAAAAAGATGGATCATATTGGGACTGAGTATTTCAAAATTAATTTCATGTCCGGCACAAATAACAATTGAGGCATGCTACCAAAAAGCACAGGAAAATTATCCGCTTATCAAAAAGTATGACTTGATAGAGAAAACGAAAGAATTTAATATAAACAATGCAGAAAAAGGTTATTTGCCACAAGTAGCAGTATCAGGGAACGCAAGTTACCAATCGGATGTTACACATTTACCTTCGGGGCTTTCAAATTTAGCCCTATTGGGTGGAGGAATACCCACAATGAGCAAAGACCATTACGGTGTAACAATGGACATAAGCCAGACCATTTGGGACGGTGGAAGGATAAAAGCACAAAAGGAAAAGGCACAAATGCAGGGTAATATTGAGAAACGAAATACGGAAGTAGGACTGTATAGCGTGAACCAACGAGTAAATGGGGTGTTTTTCGGCATCCTACTTGCTGACGCAGAATTAAAACAAAACCAGCTCTATCTAGAGAACTTAGAACGAAACTTCCAGAAAGTAAGCAGCTATCGACAAAACGGTTTGGCAAATCAGGGAGACGTGGATGCCATTGAGGTCAATATCTTGAAAACAAGACAAATGCGCATTCAATATGAAACGACACGGAAGACTTATCTTGAAATGCTTTCACAACTCATCGGAGAAAAACTAAACGACTCCGTAAAATTGGAAAAACCCAGCAGCAATTCACTAACCACAACAGAAATAGACCGACCTGAATTAAAATGGTTTGATGCACAAATTAACTATTACAAAGCGCTACATAAAGAGACCGTTTCAGACCTATTGCCCAAAGTTGGTGCCTACATGACAGGCGGTTACGGGCGCCCAGCTCTGAACATGTTAGAAGACAAATTTAAGCCTTATTATATGGCCGGCATCAGACTGAGCTGGAACTTAGAAAACCTTTATACTCATAAAAACAGAGAACAAATCATTGAAAACAATATCAAAGCAGTAGAAGTAGATCGAGAAACATTTCTCTTCAATACACAGCTGGACATGGACCTAAAAAACAACCAAATTGCAAAATACATTCAGCAATTAAAATTTGATCAAGACATTATTCGTTTAAGAAAATCGATAGAACAAATTTCCGAAGGCAAAATGGCAAATGGCACCATCTCCGGAACTGATTTAATGACAGACATAAATGCTCTGCAACAGGCTGAACAAGAAAAAATTACACACGAGATGGAAATGTTACAAACCATCTATGATCTTAAATATGTGACCAACAATAAATAAAAGCATTTTCTTATACATAAAAACGACTGATTATGAAAAAATATTTCTGCATGGCTTTTCTAATGCCGCTGTTTTTAATATCCTGTAACAACAGCGATAACCAATATGATGCATCCGGCGTCTTTGAAGCTACCGAAGTGACGATTTCATCAAGAGGGAATGGCGAAATCATCCGACTAAATATGGAAGAAGGTCAAACCGTCAAACAAGGTGCAGTAGTAGGTTGCATTGACACCACACAGCTTTATTTGCAAAAAAAACAATTATTAGCCAATATCGGCACAGTAGAAAGTCACTACTACAATTTATCGAAGCAAATGGCTTCCATCCGGCAACAAATTACAAATGAGCAACAAGAACAAACACGCTATGAAAAATTGCTCAAAGCCAATGGTGCAAGCCAAAAACAACTGGACGACATCAAAGACCAGATCGCCCTGTTAAAAAAACAATTGGATGCCAAAAAAGAAGATTTGCAAAATAATAATCGCAGCATTAATAGCCAAACTTTGTCTATAGAAGCACAAATAGCTCAAATTGATGACCAAATAGAAAAAGACCACATTGTCAGTCCGATTTTTGGTACGGTACTGTCAAAATATGCAGAACAAGGAGAATTGGCCTCACAAGGCCGCGCGATCTTTAAAGTAGGAGACCTTACACACATTTACCTCCGTGCTTATATCACGGCAGCGCAACTGACACAGCTCAAAATGGGACAACAGGTAAATGTATATGCAGACAGCGGAGATAAAGATCGCCGCAAATACACGGGCAAAGTAACATGGATTTCGAACAAGGCCGAGTTCACGCCTAAAACAATCCAAACAAGAGATGAACGGGCTAACCTTGTCTATGCTGTAAAAATTTCGGTAAAAAATGACGGATATATTAAAAGAGGAATGTATGGAGATGTCAGCTTCCAACACTAATCAAGTCATTTCGGTCAGACATCTTTCCAAATCTTATGCCGACGTAATGGCCTTAAATGATTTGAGTTTCGATGTTTCTGAGGGAGAACTCTACGGCATCATTGGACCTGACGGAGCCGGTAAGACGTCCTTATTCAGAATTCTCACAACACTTCTAACTGCAGATAAAGGTACAGCCACCGTTTACGGAATGGATGTATTAACAGAATATCGCAAGATTCGTAAATGCATTGGTTATATGCCCGGCAAATTTTCCCTTTATCAAGACCTCTCCGTTGAAGAAAACTTGGATTTTTTTGCTACACTTTTTGGAACAACACGACAAGAAAATTATTCACTTATTGAAGATATTTATAAGCAGATAGAACCATTTAAGCTTCGTAAAGCAGGTAAATTGTCTGGAGGCATGAAACAAAAATTGGCCTTAAGTTGCGCCCTGATTCATAAACCGAAAATTCTTTTTTTGGATGAACCGACAACAGGTGTAGATCCCGTGTCTCGAAAAGAATTTTGGGAAATGCTACTGCGACTCAAAGCACAAAACATTACTATTTTGGTGTCTACTCCATATATGGACGAAGCATCTCTCTGCGATCACATTGCTCTCATTGAAAACGGTTCTTTTATGGATATCGACACCCCTCAAAACATCATCACAAAATTTCCGACAGCACTATATGCCGTTCATACCGATAACATGCACCCTCTGCTTGCCGATTTACACAATTATCCTTTGATCTCTACATCTTTTTCATTCGGTGACTCTTTTCATGTTACGTTTCTTCCTGCTGGAAATAAAGATTCCCTCTATTTTTATTTACGACAAAAAGATTACCACGAAATTGAGATACACGAAATTATTCCATCCGTAGAAGATTGTTTCATCTTAATGTCAAATTCAAAAGAAAATGAATAACAATATCGTCATACACACGGAAAAGCTAACAAAAAAGTTCGATAATTTCACTGCCGTCGATCATATCAGCTTTGATGTAAAGCGAGGCGAAATTTTTGGATTTCTTGGAGCTAACGGTGCAGGAAAAACCACAGCCATGCGGATGTTAACGGGACTGAGCCACCCTACTGCCGGCAAAGGCTTTGTGGCAGGATACGACGTAGACAAACAATCAGAAATGGTTAAAAAGAGGATTGGCTACATGAGCCAGAAATTCTCTTTATATGAAGATTTAAAAGTATGGGAAAATATCCGTCTCTTTGGTGGTATTTACGGAATGAGCAATCGGAAAATTGCCGTTCGCTCGGAAAACATGCTCAAACAACTGGGATTCTATGAAGAGCGTAACACTCTTGTCCATTCGTTACCTCTGGGCTGGAAACAAAAACTGTCCTTCTCTGTTGCCGTTTTCCATCACCCCGATGTAGTTTTCCTCGACGAACCTACTGGCGGTGTAGATCCCGTTACGCGGCGACGTTTTTGGGAACTTATTTACAAAGCAGTAGAAGAAGGCATTACGGTTTTCGTGACTACCCATTACATGGACGAAGCTGAATATTGTGATAGAGTTTCCATTATGGTTGATGGTCAAATAAAAGCTTTAGATAGTCCAAAAAATCTGAAAAAGGAATTTCAGGCCCTATCTATGGATGATGTATTTCAAAAACTGGCCCGCGAGGCCGTTCGCAAAGGAGATTAAAACATGAAACAGTTTCTATCATTTGTACGTAAAGAGTTTTACCATATATTCCGTGATAAACGCACCATCCTCATTCTTTTGGCCATGCCCGTCGTGCAGATACTGCTCTTTGGATTTGCCATTACCAATGAAGTAAAAAATACACCGATAGCCATTGTCGATCCTTCCAAAGATTCAGAAACACAACAAATTATCAGGCACTTCGAAGCCAGCAAATATTTCTATGTGATAGATGAGTTAGAAAATATCCGTCAGGTAGATGAAGCTTTCAAAAAGGGCCACATCAACCTTGCCGTTATATTTAGTGAAAATTTTGAGGCTAACGCCCTCCAAAATAGAGGAGCTTCCGTACAACTCATTACCGACGGTACTGAACCCAATCAGGCTTCAATGATTGCCAACTACGCTACAAGTATACTGAAACAAGCGTCTGTTTCAGGCGAAAAACCGCAATTTGCCATTATGCCGGTGATTCACCTGCTTTATAATCCACAAGGAAAAAGTTCATATAATTTCGTTCCAGGGGTAATGGGCATGGTTCTCATGTTGATTTGCGCCATGATGACGGCAATATCCATTGTCCGCGAAAAAGAAACGGGAACCATGGAAGTTCTTCTGGCATCTCCCATAAAACCAATTTTTATCATTTTGGCAAAAGCCGTACCTTACTTCATACTTTCCGTGGCCAACTTGGTCTCCATTCTCCTGCTAAGCGTATTTGTATTGCAAGTTCCAGTCGCAGGAAGTCTTTTCTGGTTGGCTTTCATTTCTCTTATTTTTATCTTTGTGGCTTTGGCTTTGGGTCTTCTCATTTCAACTGTTGTAGAATCACAAATGGCTGCTATGTTAGTTTCCGGTATGGGGCTAATGATGCCTGTCATGATTTTATCCGGAATGATGTTCCCAATTGAAAGCATGCCGAATGTTTTACAATGGATTTCAGCTCTAGTTCCCGCGCGGTGGTATATCAGTGCTGTAAGGAAAATCATGATCCAAGGTGTTGGTATTGAAAACGCATGGTTTGAGCTCACAGTTCTAATAGTCATGGCAATTCTCTTGATTTTATTGAGTTTAAAGAAATTTAAGGTACGATTAAATTAAAACTGACAAATTATGCTTAAATTTTTATTGGAAAAAGAATTCAAACAGATATTCAGGAACAGTTTTCTGCCCCGCATCATTCTTTTTATGCCTCTCATGATGATGCTCATCATGCCTTGGGCTGCCAATCAGGAAATCAAGAATATTCATCTCTGCATTCTGGACAACAACATCAGCAGCTATTCAGAACGCCTTGTCAATAAAGTTACTTCTTCAGGTTATTTCAAATTGACCAACGTGGCTTTTTCTTATTCTCAGGCTTTGAAATCGATAGAATCAGGAGCATCGGATCTCATCCTGGAAATTCCATCAGATTTTGAAAAAGACATGACTCATCAAGGTTTCTCCTCAGTAGCTATTTATTCCAATGCTGTAAATGGAACCAAAGGAAGTCTGGGAGCCTCTTATCTATCTTCCATTTTAGCGGACTTTTCCGCAGAATTGAGTGCAGAGCATCCGGTAAACATACAAAAAAGCGGTCCACAATCAGCCTCCTTCCAGATTATTCCACAATATCGATTTAATCCCCATCTTGACTACAAAGTCTTTATGGTCCCCGCGCTTATGGTCATGCTACTCACCATGCTCGCCGGCTTTTTACCTGCATTAAACATCGTTAGCGAGAAAGAAACTGGAACCATTGAACAGATTAACGTCACTCCCGTCAGCAAACCTCTTTTTATTCTCGCCAAGCTCATTCCCTACTGGTGCATAGGTTTTGCGGTTTTAACCTTTTGCATTTTTTTAGGATTCACCGTTTATGGAATTTTTCCCAAAGGCAGTTTGTTGACCATTTATTTTTTTGCTTCTATTTATATTCTGGTCGTTTCCGGCATGGGACTGGTCATTTCAAATTATTCCAATACCATGCAACAGGCCATGTTCGTCATGTACTTCTTTATGATGATTCTGATACTGATGAGCGGACTGTTTACTCCTATTACCAGCATGCCACAATGGGCACAAAACATAACGACACTTAATCCACTGAAATACTTCATTGAAGTAATGCGGCAGGTTTATCTTAAAGGTAGTGGATTTGAACACCTCATTCCACAGCTTATTTCACTCACACTTTTTGCTTTCCTTTTTAATATTTGGGCCATCTTAAGTTACAAAAAAAGTAATTAATTTCAAAAAATGCCTACTATTAAAAGATATTCGTCATTTGCCCAAAATCCTTTTTTCAATTAAGGTAGATAGTATTTCAAAAAACAAAATTAAAAAGCTGCACATCCAATTTTGTACTTCTACGGCTTTGCACTATCTTTGCAGAAAATTTAGAAGCATGGTTCTAAACTATATTTGGATTGCGTTTTTCGTAATTACATTTATCATAGGTCTCATTAAACTCATTTTCTTTGGAGACTTCCAGGTGTTCCCACAAATCATGGACGCCACTTTCAGTTCAGCCAAAACGGCCTTTGAAATCTCTTTGGGATTAACGGGCGTATTGTCTTTTTGGTTAGGTATGATGAAAATAGGAGAACGTGGTGGCCTGATCAATGCAGTATCACACATACTGAGCCCGGTATTTACAAAACTCTTTCCGGACATACCCAAAGACCATCCTGCTTTTGGAAATATTTTCATGAATATTGCTGCCAATATGCTCGGATTAGACAATGCAGCAACTCCGCTGGGGCTAAAAGCCATGGAATCGCTCCAAGAATTGAATCCGAGGAAAGATACGGCTACAAACCCCATGATCATGTTTCTCGTGATGAACACTTCCGGCTTGGCCATTATCCCAGTTTCGATTTTGGTTTATCGAGCACAATTAGGTGCCGCACAACCAACGGACGTGTTCATTCCCATTTTGATTTCCACTTTCATTGCCACTATTGTCGGCATTATTGTGACTGCCATTTACCAGCATATCCATTTATTCAATAAGACCATTCTTCTTACATTAGGTGGTGCCTGCGCATTTATTGGCCTGGTGATCTTTGGATTTTCCAGACTAGATAAAAACACCATGAACATAGTCAGTACGAGTGTGGCCAATATTCTGCTATTTGTCATCATCATCGGCCTTATCTGGTCTGGTGCTCGCAAGAAGGTTAACGTTTATGATGCCTTTGTGGAAGGAGCCAAAGAAGGGTTCCAAACCGCCGTACGCATCATTCCCTATTTGGTAGCCATTTTAGTTGCTATCGGCGTATTTCGGGCTTCTGGAGCCATGGACTGGCTTGTAAATGGCATCAAATTCGTCGTCAACTGTATGGGATTAAGATCAGACTGGGTGGCAGCCCTCCCTACGGCCCTCATGAAACCGTTGAGCGGCAGCGGGGCACGTGGCATGATGGTAGACTCCATGACTACTTACGGCGCAGACTCCTTTGTGGGACGGCTAAGCTGTCTTTTTCAAGGTAGTACAGATACCACTTTTTATATTCTTGCAGTTTACTTTGGTAGTGTAGGTATCAGCAAAACACGCCATGCCGTAGCCTGTGGACTCATTGCTGATTTGGCTGGCGCACTCGCAGCCATAGGAATGGCTTACCTCTTCTTCAGTTAAACTTTCAAAAATCATTTCTCCGATCTTGTTTTCTGACGAGGCGGACCTCATGTATCAATATTTAGCATCATGGCAAATTTAAAATCATTGGCAAAAGATACGGCAATCTATGGCCTAAGCAGCATTCTAGGGCGCTTTTTAAATTATTTGCTCGTACCTCTTTACACCGCAAAACTTTCTGCTGCGAGTGGCGGTTACGGCGTCATTACAAACATGTATGCCTACACGGCCCTATTGCTTGTCATTCTGACTTATGGCATGGAAACTACCTTTTTCCGTTATGCCAACAAGCCTGGTGAAGACCCTCAGAAAGTTTATTCCACGATCCTCGTTTCTGTCGGATTCTCTTCGCTTCTTTTCATCTTACTCGTCTTCGCCCTCTTAACGCCACTGTCTTCTTTTATGGGCTACGCAACCCATCCTTCTTATGTTTGGGTCATGTTTGTCACCGTGGCCATCGACGCCTTCCAATGTATACCGTTTGCTTACCTGCGCTACCAAAAAAGGCCTATCAAATTTGCAGCTCTCAAACTACTCTTCATTGTTTTCAACATCCTGCTTAATCTGATTTTCTTCATGGTACTCCCAGCACTGTATAAAACTCACCCAGATGTTATTGGTCATATCTACAACCCGACAATAGGAGCAGGATATGCCTTCTACATTAACTTGGCCTGCACTGGTACCATCACGTTTTTCTTCTATAAGGAATTTTCGGGATTCAGATATGTATTCGACAAAGCTCTGATGAAGAAGATGCTCTCCTACAGTTGGCCCATTCTTATTTTAGGAATTGCCGGGATTTTGAATCAAACTGCCGATAAGATTCTTTTTCCTTATCTTTATAAGTCTGGAAACGCACACGAGCAACTGGGCATCTATGGTGCAGCAAGCAAGATTGCCATGATTATGGCCATGATCACACAAGCATTCCGCTACGCTTATGAACCGTTTGTTTTTGGCAAAGCCCGTGATGACAATAACCGCGACACTTACGCCAACGCCATGAAATTTTTCATCATTTTCACATTACTGGCGTTTCTCGTCGTAGTAGGCTACCTAGACATTTTGAAACACATCATTGGTCGCGACTATTGGAGCGGACTAAAAGTAGTCCCTATCGTCATGGCCGCAGAAATCATGTATGGCATCTACTTCAACCTTTCCTTCTGGTACAAATTAATTGACAAAACCATTTGGGGTGCTTATTTCTCTGGCATCGGTTGCACAGTTCTCATAGTTGCCAACGTTATTTTCGTACCACACTACGGTTACATTGCCTGCGCATGGGCAGGTTTTACCGGTTACGCCACGGCGATGTGCCTTTCTTACTTTATCGGGCAAAAGAAATATCCCATTGCTTATCCGTTAAAAAGTATTTTCACCTATGTGGGTATTGCCGTGCTGTTCACTGCTGTCATGATGTTGTTACCCAAATCTTTGCCACCAAGGCTCCGACTAGGCATCAACACCCTGCTTATTATACTCTTTATTGCGCACATCGTGCATTACGACATGGCACTACGCAATCTACCAATAATCGGGAAGCATTTCCATAACTAGATCATTACACAACTTCTCACTAATAGAAAATATAGTTGTTGCATTATGACCACCTATGGCCTGCTCTATTTTTATAAATTCATAAATACCTTATCTAATTTTTTAGCAAAGAACGAGAAAAAACATTCGTACTGAATAGGATAAGCAAATAGTACCTCTTTTATGAGGAAAGTACACTGGAAATATAAAAAAATATAATTCTCGCAGAAAAACAATCTTCAATCGTTTAAGCCAATCAATTTTATGCGTAATATTGTCCATGTAAAACTTGAACAAATCCAATCAATATGAAAAAACTGATTACTACATTTGTATGGCTCGTCCTCATCACGATGATGCCTCTCTCCGTGGCACAAGCCCAAGAAACGGATGTTATGAATCGACTCAAAAAATTCTTTACAAATATTGCCAACTACAATAATAATTATTCACAAGAAAAAGTTTACCTCCACTTAGATAACAACGGATATTTTCCAAATGAAAAAATATGGTTTAAAGCCTACGTTTTTCGTGCCTCCACGCTACTACCAACAGACCTGAGCAAGGTGCTTTATGTAGAATTGTTAACACCTGATGGAGAAGTCAAAGAACGCCAATCACTACCTATTCTAAATGGACGTACGTACGGAAATTTTACATTAGATAACTTATTTAAAACGGGATACTATGAAATCCGAGCTTACACACGCGCCATGCTCAACTGGGATGATGCTTATATTTATTCTCGTGTTTTTCCTGTATTTGATGTACCCAAAGACACCACACAATTTTCTGTTCTCAAAGTTTCTGATGACCCAGAAGATTCCAAACTTATGAGACTACGTAAATCTCCTATGCCTCTCCTTTCCGAAAGCAGTGAAAAAAAAGGGAAGGTCATTCTGACGTTTTATCCAGAAGGCGGACATCTCGTAAAAGGCATTGCAGGTAAAATTGCTTATAAACTCACTGATGAAGAGGGGTTTTCTCTTTCTTCTTCCCTGTCACTCTGCACCACAAACGACACTCAACTATTAACCAGCACACCAGAGCATGAAGGCATGGGGGACTTCGAAGTGCCCGCCTCATGGACAGGAGGATATGTAAAAGTGACCGATTCAAAAGGGAAAGAACAACGATTCAACCTACCTCAAGCACAGGATGCCGGTTGTCAAATGAGTGTGACTACACAAGATGACGGAAGTATTACGCTGAAAGCCGCACCAAACACCTCATTTGGTCATAAAACACTAGGCATCAGTATAACCTGTCGCGGTGTCGCCTGCTATTTCGACACCGTTCATATTGCTGGGAGCCCTATCATTAAGCAGATTCCACGCAAACAGCTGCGCGACGGCATACAGCAAGTTACACTTTTCACGCCAGAAGGAGAAATTGTCGCAGAACGCCTCGTCTGGGTCAGTTCCGTTCAACAACCAATGATTTTCGAAGTGGAACAAAATCAACAGGTTTACCAACCTTTCAGCCCTATTGTACTTAATTTTACCCTGAAAGCTCCTACGGGTACCCCCCAAGAAGGTGAATTTTCCCTATCCGTTCAGGATGTAGGAGGCATGGTAGCAGAAGACGGCATGAATCTCAAAACCGATATGATTCTCTGCTCCGACCTAAAAGGATATATTCACGACCCCGAATACTATTTGCAAAAGAACGATTCCGAACATCTTCATGCCCTTGACTTACTCCTAATGGTACAAGGATGGCGGCGTTATGAATGGAAAGAAATGGCCGGTGTACAACCGTTTGTTTTGAAACAGCCCGTAGAAGACCACCAACTAATAGACGGGCGTATCTTAAGTAGTCCGAAAGACAAAATTGGGAAGTCCAATCTTAACGTCAATCTGATGATGATGCTTAATCGCTCTTTCGCTGAAAACAGTGCTGTTACAGACAAAAATGGAAACTTCGCCATGCAACTGGATAAAGATTTATATGGTAACGTTCTTGGATATTTCACCATCACAGACAAAAAGGATAAACGCCAAAACTGCAATATCTTGCTTAACCGCAATTTTAAACCAGCACTTCTTCCTTTCGAGCCGCAACAACTCCTCTTCAAACAACCAGAAACCATACGACAGCAAACAATCATTCAATCTCCTAAAACCTTTCAATGGACTGATAACATTCCTAAAATTCATTACCTCGGTGAAGTCAAAGTACAAGAAAAGGCCAAAGACTACTATGGCAGCAGATACACTTATCTAGGTGGCGAAAGCACAGCAATAAATAATGCCGCCATCTATTACAATGTTGAAGATGAAATGGAAAAATGGAAGGATAGCGGTCGCGAAGAACCTTTATTATGGGATTGGCTTAAACAGCGCAACCCATATTTTCAATATGATCGCACCATTAAACCTACCGGCGTAATAGATACCCTCACTTATGAAGGCCGCCCAGTCATTGTTTGGTGCAACAATCGTAAATCTATTCAGGATCCGGGGAATGATTATATGGGTAACGAGGTACGTTCCCTTTACATTATAGAAAACGTGGAAACTATTCTACGTATCTATCCGGAATATATAGAAGTGTTGAATTCTATTAAACGTCTCCATCCGGAATATGACGTGTCCCGTCTATCCAGACCTGTACTTTTCCTCCTTTATAGTGAACTCAATCAGGAACAACTTTTCCAATATAAGAAAGGTACGCGCGCTACCATCTTACATGGTTTTTCCAAAGCAGAAGATTTCTACAGTCCGAACTATCGTATGGAAGCAACTCCTTCACCCTCTGATGTGCGTCGTACTCTATATTGGAACCCTGCTCTGGCAACCGATAAGGACGGTAAAACCAGTGTCATTCTTTATAGTAATTCCCGGCAAGATTCTCATATTTATATCAATGCACAAGGCATTAGTGTAACAGGAGCCCTCTTTAGTACAAAGTAAATTTTGCGATCATACAAACAAAAAATCAGAGAGGCATTTTTTCATCCACTCTGATTTTTTATTTAACTTTTTTGTGCTAATCACTTACCTCATGAGTTCCAGGCCCCAGCACAGTTTCTTTTTCACCTAATACTACCGTGGCTTGAGTACCATCGGGGACCGTCAAAATTAAGGTAGTTTTGTTTTCTATTTTACTGAGATTTACACGAATAAAACCATACTTGGTTTCAATATTTTGTGAAACTTGCGTCAATCCTGCCAGATCTGGTTTTACTTCAAAAGTTTTAAACCCAGGAGAAGTAGGTCGCACCCCACACACATATTCTCCAAAAATAACCGTCATGCCACTAGCCCACGCATGGTTAATACTGCCTCCTTTATCCCAGAACTCAAAAACTGTAGTTTCGTCACTATACGACAACATTTTGGCATATCGATTTTTTGCCCGTTGCAGAGCATATTCCCCTTGGCCAATTTTAAACAACGCCTGCTGTACATACATTTCCAATAATGGGCTGGAAAAAAACGAGCTTTTCAAAATCTTTAAAATAGCAGGATACTTATCTTCTTCTGCCAAGCCACAAAGGACGGCCATAGCCTGTGCACGGTCATCACTTATCGTCTCAGTATAAGTAGAAGAACGATAATCTGTTCCCGTCCAAAAACGTTTATCAAAATTATCTTTCATCATTTTGATCATCTTGTCTAATTCCTCCATATCTGACTTCTTATTTAATTGTCGGGCAAAATCACGCTCCGATTTTAATGCTAGATAATACCACTCCGCTGTAAGCAAATCCAAATCAATATGATCTCCCCAATCAGCCCAACTCCATCCGCCTGCTCTAGAAATAGCAAAACCATCATTATCTATACTCCACACCTCGTGCAAATACTTGTGCAAGCGATCATAAATGGGTGCGACAAACGTACTGTCTCCACTATTATAATACTGTGTGTGAAATCCATACCAACCTACAGACATCAGCATCTGTACGGGTAGTTCTTGATTCCAATTTCCCGCTGGAACTGGCGAATAAATCACACCTGTGCCACGTTGCCAATTCATTAATTCATTAATTCCTTTATTGATAATTTGCCACGACGTTGGCGAAAGCGTATAGAAATTTTCTTGTATATCGTTTGTCACATCCCCCCACCATTGAGCTCTCTCTCGATCGGGACAATCAAAATACGTGTCACGCATATTTAGATAAAGTGTACGTGCAGAACGTTTCCATAACTCATTAAAAAAAGAATCATTACAACTAAAATTACTCACAATTTCCGTATCATAACCACTTTCCCTATATTTCACCTCCATTACTTCTACTCCTTGGGGAATCGTATACTGCACTTCATTTCCGTTCATCCACCCTAAGCTCTCATATTCCTGTACACTATCACGCGTAATATATTCTCCACGAACACTGTATTCCCCACCTACCACATAATCACTGGTACGAATATCTATTTTGTTTCCCGCCTTAGCTAGTACTTTAAGATATGGGGTCACCTGAGCATTATATGGTAATTGACAATGAAGTATTCTTGTAGAAGTATCAAAATATTGTTTCACATAATTTTTTAATTCCGAATATTTGAATGGAGGTATTGGGCGAGGAACCAACTCGCCGAAAATATTATTTACGGGTTTATAATTATAAATAACTGCTGAAGGAAAATGGCGTGCATAATCAGGAGAGAACCATTTTCCAAAGTCCAAACGACCATCAAAACAGATATTACTCTCGCAAAGACGATAATTGGGAACTGGACTTGATGAAGTTCCATATGCACGGTAAACAGAAGCTTCCCAAGTAGCGTCCGACTGGATATCTTTATTTCCAGCTTGAGCTTCAAAAAGCAACGCCGCATGACCGCTATTTTTATGACTAAATCCGTTTTTACCATAAAACAGTGTCAATATAGCAATTGTGTTGCTGTCTGCCTGCAAATAAGGTCCAATATTAATTTCATCATAGTATGAATCCTTCGGCGTAGGCCCCCGTTTTAGTCCGCCTTCAAAAACTACCATTTTGCCATTTATAAACAACCAGTACTTTGAATCCACAGAAATTTTAGCAATTACCCTTTCAGGTACAACATCCAATTTTATTTTTTTTCTGAAAACTTGCCACGTATTTTCCGCATTAATATTACCTGCGGCCTGAATCCATTTCGCGGTCCATACAGAAGTTACAGAATCTTGTTCTTTTGTTTGTGTAATTTTCACTTTTACATTCGAAGCACCCACACCCCCCACAAGGATATCACCTGTACGTGGAGTGTCACCCGTCAAGTTGTCTGCACTGAATCTATAGGTTACTGTACCTGCTACCGTTGCAGGACCATCAAATTTTATCCAATCGGGACATTGAAAAATAGGCTCTATCGACGAAACCACATCCAAACAAAACTTACAAGCACCACTGATATTTATCTCACTTTGCATAGCACCTACAGCAGGATTACTTCCTATCTGGCGCACACTAATTGTTTTCGTTTGCCCATCCTTAGCCGGCACCGAGATCTTTGCGTTACGCTCCTCCTGCCCCATATTTGGAGTAACGTCTATCGTCATTTTTTCTCCAAGAACAGAAACGTGACACCAATCAGCATTTGAAACTGCAACAAAATCGAGATTGGTCTTAATTTCTTCTGTGGTTTCTCCTCCACCTGCTCCAAAAATTATTTTTTCGTTGTCTACAGTCAGATAACTTGTTCCGAATTTTGCCACAGAAGTTAAAACGTAATTTTGAGCCACCACAGTGTGGCATGTAACTGCCATTAAAAAGATAATTATTCTCTGTATGTGTTTCATAATAATTTCTGTTTGTATATTTATAAGTATTATTTTAAATTATACTGGTCCTCTATTCCTTCCATTCTATTTGTAAACGAGTCTTTTTTAATCCACATAATCACATGGCACAAAGTTATTTTTTTTCATTGGTTTCATGTCTTTTCGATTCATTATTTATATATTTTCATCTCGGATTTAACTAAATTTTTGCATCATTGCATTACTTATCAGCCCAGATTATTCAACTGTTTTGGTGGGATCTGTTCTTATAGGCGTAGGTACTGGTTTAGGCATTCCTCTTATTTATGCAACCGCTTCAGAAGCTGCTGGAAAAGATGCATCTACAACTGTTCTGCCTATGCTTTCTGCAACTCTTTATGTTGGCCAACTTCTCACGCCACTGTTAGTTACGTGGAATGGAAAATTGTTTTTGTGGAGTAATCATCAAGCCTATTGGACCGCCCTATTGCTCTCTGTAATTTTGTTTTTGCAAGCTTTTAAAAAGCTGTTATCATACAAAAGCACCCTTACAACGGTGATAAAACTATAATTACACCTTCGTTTGATTTGTCCGCTTTAAAACCATTTTGTAACTTTGCACGCGAATCTCAATTTGTGACAAAAAAGATATGAAAATTTTGGTTACGGGAGCAAGCGGTTTTATTGGTAGTTTTATAGTTGAACGCGCTTTGGAACTGGGATTTGATGTTTGGGCAGGCATTCGGCCAACCAGCAACAAATCATGGATTTCTGACTCAAAAATTCATTTTATTGATCTCGATCTTTTTGATGAAGCGAGATTGCAAAATACCCTTCTGAAATTTCGACAAGAAGAAGAGAGATGGGATTATATTGTTCACACCGCAGGAGTCACAAAAGCGAAAGATGAAAAAACATTTTTCTCGGTCAATTATGAAGGTACCTGCCATTTGGTTTCGGCGCTTAAAGAACTTTCAATGGTTCCAAAGCGCTTTATTTTTGTAAGTTCCCTCAGCGTGTTAGGTTCTATTAAACAACAGCCCGCATTGCAACCCGACGGTAGTCTCTATGAAATGATGACGGTCAAAGACCGTCCTAAGCCAAACACCGCCTATGCCAGAAGTAAAATGGCTGCTGAAAAATTTTTACTTTCCTTAAAGGATTTTCCTTACGTCATTCTTCGACCTACCGGAGTTTATGGGCCACGTGAAAAAGATTATTTTCTCTTGGCAAAAAGCATTACATGTCACTTGGACTTCTCCGTAGGCTTTCATCCCCAAGAAATAACTTTTATTTATGTCCGGGACCTCGTTCAGGCTGTATTTCTGGCACTCGAACATGGTGAAAACGGACAAACTTATATTCTTAGTGACGGGCAAACTTACAACAGCCGCGCCTTCAGTCTTCTGCTCCAAAAGGAGATAGGCATCAAAAAAGTCCTTCACCTCAAAACCCCACTATTTATTCTTCGTCTTGTATGTACAATAGGAGAACTCACAGCAAAATTTAGTGGCCATATTTCAGCTTTAAACAACGACAAATACAATATTTTAAAACAACGCAACTGGCGCTGTGACATCCAACTTGCCAAACAGGTTTTGGGCTATAAACCTAAATTCAATCTGGAACAGGGTGTCAAGGAAACTGTTGCATGGTATCGAAAACAACAATGGATTTAGCTACATACTTTGAACGTCAAAAACCAATGCCTGGCATTGTGGGTATCGAAAAAATCACATTCTGCTATAGTGCATTTACCTTGATTTTAGCCCTGCTTTTTTATCACCAGATTGACGAAGGTCCGAGTCTCATTCTCTATCGTCTACTATTTGCTGGAATTACGGTGTTGCTATGGCAATTTTATAAAAAATTACCTTGCCAGGCCACATATGCCATCCGTGTATTCTTTCAATTTGGGCTCCTCACTTATTGGTATCCTGACATCTATAATTTTGCAAAGCTCATGCCGAACTTAGACCCACACTTTGCACAAATGGATCAATTTCTTTTTGGTTGCCAACCAGCTATTGAATTCAGCAAAATTCTCAATGGCAAATTTTGGAGTGAGCTCTTTTACATGGGCTATTTTTCTTATTACATCTTGATTATTACTGTGATCTTATGGGCTTTTATCAAACACCCTCACAGATTTGACATCGTCACTAACATTATTCTTTGCAGTTTTCTCCTTTATTTCACTGTATTTCTTTTTTTCCAATCCGCAGGACCACAATTCTATTATCAAAAAATTGGATTTGATAATGCTTCAATGGGAATTTTTCCTTCTATTGGCGACTGGTTCCGGCATCATTCCCAACTCGTCCACAACCACGTTCCAAGCGGACTTTTCTGCTCACTGGTAGAGGATGCACAAAAAAGCGAATTCCCTATCGCAGCGTTTCCAAGTTCACACGTTGGAATTGCAACTGTTATTTTGATCTTAACTCACAGAATGTCTAAAAAATTGACTTTCGTCTTTCTTCCTTTTTATACCATTCTCTGCCTTTCTACCGTATACATTGGCGCCCACTACGCCGTCGACGTTCTTGCAGGTTGGATTACAGCTTGGATTTTCATTCGTATTTCAAACAAAATTTATCGCTCCAAGTTCATTCATCGTCCAAAAGAATTTGATTCGCTCCACCGTTATGGACATCATCATCACAGCAGCCATTCACAAACGGTAAAAGGAAGCGTTCAGAATCTATCTTAATAAGATATCTTTTTATTTATAAGCTCCTGTACTCCATACCATTCGGGCTGGTTTTTTCTATAAAGCCATTCTTTTTATTTACGTGGTTATCTTTGAATTCACGTAAACAAAAAAGAGATCAGACATCTTACTTTATTTCTGGACGCATTGTTTATCATTAAACGTTAAAAGAGCGTGTGCCAATTTGACACACGCTCTTCATCATTTTTATAAAGCTCGTCCTACTTATCATTTTTTGGAACCCGATCCAGAAGTTCAAAATCCAATTGGCGGCGTTCTAAATTCGCTTGTGCCACACGTATAGTTACGCGGTCACCTAATTGATAATACTGGTGCGTACGCCGACCCCGCAAGCAATAATTGCGCTCATCAAATTCGTAGTAATCATCTTGTAGATTACTGATAGGAACCATTCCTTCACAGCTGTTATCATCTAATTCCACGTATATGCCGAACTCATTAACTCCACTAATTTTACCTTTAAAAACCTGTCCCAACCTGTCACCCATAAATTCTACTTGCTTATATTTGATACTGGCACGTTCAGCCATGGCTGCCGTAAGTTCCATTTCGTTACAGTGATCACAGAGTTCTTCTGTTTTATCTTGATTTACGCTACGACCACCTTCAGCATAACGCGTAAGCAGTCGATGTACCATTTGATCCGGGTAACGACGAATCGGAGATGTAAAGTGGGTATAATAACGGAACATCAGCCCGTAATGACCTATATTGTGAGTAGAGTAACGTGCTTTCATCATGGAACGTAAGGCCACTTGACTTACGACTTCTTGTTCCGGTTTGTCGTGCACCTCAGTCAAAAGCCTGTTGAGCCCTTTATTAATATCATCTTTGGAACCCTCAGTCTTTAATTTATAACCGAATTTAGAAACAAAAGCGCTCAGTTTTTCAAGTTTTTCAGGTTCCGGCACATCATGAATACGATATACAAAAGTTTTGGATTTTTTTTCTTTTGCGACCTTTCCGATCTCTTCTGCTACATATTTGTTTGCCAATAGCATAAATTCCTCAACAAGTTTGTTGGCATCTTTAGCCACCTTCACATAGGTACTGATAGGATGACCTTTTTCGTCAGTATCAAAACGCACTTCCGGCGAATTAAAGTCTATACCACCTTTTGAAAAACGCTGGTTACGAAAACACTTCGCCAATCTGTTGAGTGTTATCAACTCCTGGGCATACTCTCCCACAGGCGATCCATCTGGATTGGGTTTAACTCGTTGAGGATGTGTTCCCGGTTGAATCAAATCCTCGGGTGAGACCTCTCCATTTTGTTCTAAAATGCTTTGTACTTCTTCATAAGCAAATCTGCGATCACTACGTATTACGGTACGTGCAATATGAGAGCTCTTCACTTCTCCTTTATCCGATATCTTGAAAATTACACTATAAGTCAATTTCTCCTCATTCGGACGCAACGAACAAAGAAAATTGCATAAACGTTCCGGGAGCATTGGAACGGTACGATCTACCAGATACACGCTGGTAGAACGTTTGAAAGCCTCTTTGTCAATAATTCCATCTTCTTTCAAGTAATGCGTCACGTCTGCAATGTGTACACCTACTTCCCATAAGCCTTTCTCAAGAGGCCGAATGGAAAGGGCATCGTCAAAATCTTTAGCATCATGAGGGTCGATCGTAAAAGTGGTCACTTGACGAAAGTCCTCTCTACGTGCAATTTCCTCCGGTAGGATGCCGTCTGGAATTTTTTCAGCAGCAGCCTCTACAAACTTCGGATAAACATAGGGCAAATCATATTCAGCAAGAATAGCATGCATCTCCGTATCGTTTTCACCCGCCTTGCCAAGTATATCTACCACCATACCTACTGGATTCTTTTGGTCATCGGGCCAATCCACAATTTGAACAAGAGCTTTGTCGCCTGTCTTTCCATGTTTCAGACTCGATTTAGGGATGAAAATATCCGCAGCTAAAGTGCGGTTGTGTGTCAGAAGAAAAGCATAATTCTTTTCCACTTTCAAAATACCTACAATATTGTGATCCACCCGTTTTACGATTTCTAGGACTTCAGCCTCACGGGTATGGTTGCGGCGACGAGCCAACAAAGCAGCCTTAACACGGTCACCATTCAAGGCATGATGGCTATTGGGCTCCATGACAAGTATTCCCTTATCTTCACCATCGGGGAGAAAACTATTGCGACCGTTTCGTTTACGTTGGAAAACACCTTCCATTAACTGATTTCGTGTAGTAAGACGATAAGAATGGTCACGTGTAATACTTATAAAGTCATCCGCCGTCAAATCATCCAGAATATCCGCACAAAGAAGTTTCGACGGGTGCGTTTTCAACTTCAATATTTTTGTAATTTCAGAGAGGCTGTATTCCTCATGCGGATTACTTTCGAAAAGATTCATCAGCAATCCAACCATTTGTCGTTTTGTGGCACGACTTGGCATTTTGTTTGAATTTCCCATACTTGTTTATTCTAAAATTCATTTTACAAAGAAACGAAAAAAATCCGTTATTCTTGACCAAGACTTGCTTTTTTCATCATGATCTTATATTTCTTTATTCTAGAAAACAAATTTTAAGGCCGAAGACATCTTCTGCCTCGGCCTTAAAATTAAATGATTCGTACCTTGATTAATTTTCGTTCATCCAACTATTGTCAATAGGACTGGTTACTTGATTTTGTGAATTGGTGTTATTTCCCGGTATCCGCCTATTACCATTTTGACGTTGATGTTGTCTACCAACATTTCCATTTTGGTTACCATTAAGACCATGCATCGGACCTTGCTCTTCCGAAGGACTCATATCACCTTTCAAAATTTGTTCAATCAAGCTTTGACCCTCACGCAACATACGCAAGCGCATCCAAATTTCATGATTTTCCTTTTCCGTATCCGCAGCTTTAAAATCTATCACCATCCACTGAAGGCCCTGTAAATGAAAAGTCAGTTTCTTTTCTAAAGCGACTGATCCTTCTGCACGTGGGCCAACTTCAGGAATCAATACAAGGGTCGTATCATTCTCCTTTTTTAAAGTACCTTGTTCAGCAATACCACTTATTCCTCCTACCGTACGAATAAATATGTCATGATAAGCTCCATCTTTTGTAATAACCTTTATAACAGGCATTAAATGCACTTCATACGAACCACTATCCGATTTTTGGAACTTACAAAGTTGCCATATTCCCTCCAATGTGGCATTCTCTTGAGGGCCCGGACCTCCGGGATTGGACTTCTGAGCTAAAATCGGGAGGCTCAGCGTAGTCAGCAATGCGGCTACCAAACTCAAAATAACTCTTCTCATCGCTTTATACCTTTATGTGTTTTTATTAGACGGCTATCAAGGCCGAAAGTTTAAAATTCAGTAGCAAATATATCATTTTTTTAGGAACTTCATTGATTTTAATCAAAAAAAATACGTACTACTTCAAATTCTAAAACTATTAAAGAAATAAGTGAATCTTTAATTCTAGTTCTTTCTCCTCTCAATTACCTCAAAGACATGATGATTCTGGCCAAAACTAAACTCACACGTTCCATTATAAGTTATTTTTTCCCTTTTTCAAGAACTTAACTAAAAAGTTTATGTTCCGCCATTTCCACCTATCGTCAACTTTCTTTATTTTTGTACCATAAAACAGCCATCATGCAAGAACGCCAAACCAATCGCACAAAATATTTTAACGAGCTCGCCACAACATGCGAAAAATATTTTCTGCCATATATCTCAAAATTTAAGTCGCCTGAACCCGGTATCGAAGTCCTTGAAATAGGATGTGGTGACGGAGGGAACCTCCTTCCATTCAGCAGACGCGGATGCAAAACTTTAGGTGTAGACATGTCTCCATCACGCATTCAGGTAGCCAAAGAACGGTTTGAGGAGCTCAGTGCAACAGGTAATTTTATTGCCTCCGACATCTTCAAAATCACAGAGTTGGAACATAAGTTTGACCTTATTATCTGCCATGATGTGTTGGAACACATCAACAATAAAAGCCTTTTTCTAGGAAACATCCGCAAATATCTTGCTCCAGGAGGACTTGTGTTCATGTCCTTCCCAGCATGGCAAATGCCCTTTGGCGGACATCAGCAAATATGTCGTAGCCAAGCTCTCTCCCATCTACCTTTTTTTCATCTTTTACCTGCACCTATTTATCGTTTAATGTTGCAACTAGGCAAAGAACAACCCGCCACAATCTCCGAGTTACTCAATATTAAAAAAACACGCTGCACCATTGAACGTTTTCAAGCCCTAGCTAAACAACAGAATTTATCTATTGTGAATCGTAGATTCTACCTTATCAATCCTCATTATGAAGTGAAATTCGGACTCCGACCACGCCGTCTCTCACCTTTAATTGGTACCATCCCAAAAATACGTAATTTTTTCACATCTTCGTGCTTTTATATATTGCAGGCATGATGAGCGTCAAATTCATCCCAGAAAAAGATGTTTGACGAGGTCCAACAAAAAAAATTTAAACGCATGACGGAAGAGCCCGTCGGTCAATTGGTACGGCAGTTGGCTACGCCTACCATCATCAGCATGCTTATTACGGCTTTATACAATATTGCGGACACCTTTTTTGTTAGCCGACTTGGTGCCAGCGCAACAGGAGCGATCGGCGTTACTTTTTCACTTATGGCGCTCATTCAGGCCGTTGGATTCGGCTTCGGCCATGGTTCTGGAAACTACATTTCCAGAAAGTTAGGAGAAAAAAATATCAAAGAAGCTGCTACGATGGCTATGGTCGGCTTTGTTTCCTCTTTTCTGTTAGGTTTGTTCATTCTGATCGCCGGTCTGCTCACTATGCCGTCTCTCGCAATGTTACTTGGTTCAACATTAACCATACGCCCTTATGCAGAACAGTATATTTTCTTCATTCTTTTAGGCGCACCTTTTTTTTCATCCTCACTCACGCTCAATAACCAGCTTCGTCTACAAGGTAACGCACAAAAGGCCATGATAGGCATCGCAAGCGGTGCATTACTCAACTGCCTCCTTGATCCTCTTTTCATTTTCGTCTTCAATTTAGGTGTCAGTGGAGCAGGTCTTTCCACTTTTATCAGTCAGGTGATCAGCTTTCTGTTTTTGCTTTACGAAAACCAGCGCAGTGACGCTGTCAACTTGCATCTCAAAAGCTTTCGTCCTACACGAGCTCGTTACATTGCAATCTTGCAAGGAGGTGTACCCTCCTTAAGTCGCCAAAGCATACAATGTTTAGCTAACATACTACTCAACCACGCCATGAAATTCTTCGGCGACAATTTTTTTGCGGCCATGACAATCGTTATGCGCCTTTCTAATTTTCTCTTTGCAGGAACAGCCGGTATCGGCCAAGGTTTTCAACCTGTTTGCGGCTTCAATTATGGAGCGCAGCACTATGATCGTGTGAGGGGTGCATATTTATATACTCAACGACTTGCGCTCTATGTTCTTTGCGCCCTCACTATTGTGCTGGCGGTATTTGCCTCACAAATCATTGAACTCTTTTCCAATGTACCCGACGTGATACGGCTTGGCACTATGGCACAACATTGGCAATGCATTTCCATCCCTTTTATGGGATTCTGCATTGTGGCCAGCATGCTGTTACAAAATATCAATAAATACAAAAAAGCTACCATCATGGCTCTCAGCCGAAGTGGCATCTTTCTTATTCCATCCATTCTTATCCTGCCTCACCTTATAGGCATGTTTGGTGTAATTTTGGCGCAACCCGTAGCCGATATTTGCTCTTTTGCGCTTGCCTTACCCTTACAAAGAAGGGAATTGAGAGAATTGAAAGAATTAAAAGAACATTCATCACAATCCTAACGACCATGCTCTCCAAACTACACTTTTCATCCACATCTCTTATCTTCATCTTGTTTTTGCTATTACCTGGATTTTTCAACAACGTCTGCCCTAAAAATCTTACAAACGAGACTTTAAATATTTCAATCGGAGAACCAAACAAAACTCATGTTCAGGCCTTCGGCGTGCAATTCGACCCTCATTTTTTGACTCAAAATGTTACAGCCAACAACGGAACAAAGGAATCTGATTGGGAGAACTTCATCATCAAACGCCTCGAATTACTCCAAGTAAAAAAGATACGCGTTATGATTCTTCCACAATGGTACGAACCTGCTAATGACAATGAGAATCCTTCAGTAGCAAACCTTTCTCATTTTTATTTCGACTCACCGGAAATGAAAGGACTCTATCGACTTCTTGACGTAGCGCAACGAGACCATATCATGGTCACATTGACATTCTGGGGAGTCAGTCCAAATTCTTTTATGAACAAAGAAGACGAGACGGGATGGATGATCGGTCCTGCAAATGATGCCGAATGGGCAGAAAACATTTCCGTATGCCTTCAATACCTCCTTTGCAACAAAAAATACTCATGCATTCAAGAAATCACACCCGTTAACGAACCTGACTGGTCATTTTCTCCAAAACGACGCACCCCAGAGGATAAGTATATCGACATGTGTCGTGCTCTGGATGCCCGTCTAAGAAAAGATGGATTACGCAAACTCGTCAAACTCAACCTTTCTGATAATTCTGACGGAGGCACGGGCAGTCATCATTTTCTCCAGACCTGCACACAAAAACTGGGAAGCATCGCAGACCTTTTTAATTCACATACTTACATTTTCGGCTACAATACACCAAATTCCACCATATTTAAATGGGAAAAGACAAATGTACTTTTAGCTAACATAGTAGGAAAGCCTCATTTTGTAGGAGAATTCGGTTCAGATCAAACCGTAGGTGCCACAAAACAATTGGACATCAATCGCTATGAACGTGGCATCCTGATGGCGCGCATTGTTATCAATCTGTTTAATGCAGGAGCCTACGGTGCCAGTTACTGGAGCTTATTTGACCAATATTACAGTAAGCAACAGGCTCTATCACATGAAGGAATGCAGCAACTTGGACTTTGGAAATATCTACGTAACGACTATCGGGGTGATACTATTAATAAGGATATCTGCAAAGATTATGAAGTAAGACCCCAATATTTTGCTTTTGGAATGCTTTCCCGCTTTGTCCACCCACACTCACAAGTATACCCCTTATCGACAGGCAGCGAATGGGTCGCTGCCACAGCATTAAAAAATGCCAAAAACCATTGGACATATTTATTTGCGAACCCTTTAAACCAAATATTTCACATCAACATTTCAAATACAAAGTTGCATGGGAAAAAAAATTTCAAAGTTTACGAATACCTACCTCATTCACTACCAAAGAACGACAATTTGATAGAAACTTCTGCCTCATTCATTCATCAAAATGGGCATACAGATTTTTATTTACCAGCTTCTTCTTTCGTCGTTTTGGAACAAGAATAGCTTTGAACATTCAAAACTAGACCCATCAACTATTTTGCTATTGAATATTTGACTTTATATCATCAAAATGGTTTATCCCTGTACAAACTGAGAAAATATTAAAAGGATCCTTCATTTTTGATCACATCCTCATTAAATAACTTTTAAAAAACATGCTCATAAATAGAAATTTTATTGAAAAGCATTTTCTCTTATTCCTTTTTTGTATATTTGCACTCCTACGATACGAAGGATTTTAATCCTTGCTAAATAACCGAATCAAATCAATTTATTTAAAACATATCAGATGAAAAAAACACTTTTAATTGCAGCAAGCGCAGCCCTTATATTGGCTTCTTGCGGTGGACAAAAAGGTCAGAAAACTGCTAACGCAGGAGATTCTACAGCCACTCCTGAGTATCAGGTCGTCAACAAAGACAGCGTAGATTTAAGTAAATTGCCCGTTGACAAAGATGGCTTTATCACTCTGTTTGACGGCAAGACACTAACCGGATGGAGAGGTTACGGTATGGACACAGCCCCCAAAGCATGGGGAGTAGAAGACGGTGCAATTAAGTTGAAAGGCTCAGGCACCGGTGAAGGTCACGGAGCAAACGGCGGTGATTTGATTTTCTCTCACAAGTTCAAAAATTTTCAGCTAGAACTCGAATATAAAATTTCCAAAGGTGGAAATTCGGGTATCTTCTATCTTGCCCAAGAAGTTACAACTAAAAAAGACGGCAAAGACCAGATGGAACCTATTTTCATTTCTGCTCCTGAATATCAAGTTCTTGACAATGCCAATCATCCCGATGCACAACTCGGTAAGGACGGTGATCGTCAGGCAGCTTCTCTTTATGACATGATTCCTGCAAAACCACAGAATGCAAAACCCTTCGGACAGTGGAATAAAGTTAAAATTATGGTTTATGAAGGAACGGTTGTTCACGGACAGAATGATCAAAATGTTTTGGAATATCACCTTTGGACTCCAAAATGGACCCAGATGTTACAAGCCAGCAAATTCAGTAAAGAAGCTTGGCCACTTGCTTATGAATTGCTTAATAATTGTGGTGGAAAGAACCATGAAGGTTATATCGGTTTGCAAGATCATGGTGATGACGTTTGCTTCCGCAATGTTCGCATTAAGATTTTGAAATAACAACAACCCTTTTTACAACGAGTTAACAAGTTAGCCTGTTTTCTCAGGTATTTCTTGTTAACTCGTTTGTTTATTTTTATGTTAACTTTTATTTTATATTAGATGAAACGCTATTTTTTATTATCTCTACTCGCTATCATTTTAGGTAGCCTTGCAGCACCGGCAAAAACAGCGCCCCTGCCAAAGAAAAACATGTGTTTACAACTTTACTCCATTCGTGAACTCATAGGCAGTCCTGAGTTATATGCAAAAAACCATGTCAAAGTATTTAAAGATTTGTCGGTCATGGGCTACACCGACGTAGAACCTGCATTCTACGGTGACGGCAAATTCTACGGCATCTCTCCGGAACAATTCAAAAAAGATGTTGAATCAGCAGGATTAAAAGTGCTCTCTTCTCACACAACAAGAGGTCTAAGCGCAGAAGAAATTAAAAATCATGATTTCACAGAAGCCATGAAATGGTGGGACCAATGCATTGCTGCTCATAAAGCAGCGGGAGCAAAATATATTGTCACCCCGGGTTTTGGAACGCCCAAAACACTAGAAGAAGGCCAGGTACTTTGCGATTACCACAATGCTATTGGACAAAAGTGCAGGGAAAACGGTATTAAATATGGATATCACAGCCATTCTCACGAATTTCAAAAAGTTGAAGATCAAGTTTGGTATGACTATATGCTCAATCACATCAGCCCTGAAAACATGTTTTTTGAAATGGACGTTTACTGGGCTGTTATGGCACAAGTTAGTCCCGTTTCTTATTTCAAAAAATATCCGGGACGTTTCAAACTGCTCCACATCAAGGATAAATATGAATTAGGAGAGAGCGGAATGGTTGGTTTCGATGCTATTTTCAGACATGCAGCTGATGCGGGATTGGAAAACTTCGTCGTAGAACTTGAGGGCACTGACGGTACCATAGACATTATGGAAGGTGTCAGAAGAAGTGCGAATTACATTCGTAGTTCAAATTTTGTAAAAGCTTCTTATTCAAATTCAAAGAGATAATTGTTTTTTACAATCAATCAAACGGCCTGCCGAAGAATAATTCGACAGGCCGTTTGATTTGACCAGATACAAATTCGATAAGAATATGTCCTATTTATATATAAGTGTTGTTAGTTTTTCTTCTGCAAAAACCTCCTGAGCAGCCAACAGAAGATCTTCTCTCGTTACACTCCGCACTCGATTGATTATTTCTTCTACATCACGATGTCTTCCTGTATGAGCAAATGTTTTTCCCAAAGCCAACGCATAGCTCTCAAAATTATCGCCAGCAATTAAGATTTGCCCCACCAATTGTTTTTGAGCAGCATGCAAATGCCCTACAGTTAACGGCTTTTCGCGTAATTGGGCCAATTGTTTCAGAACCAATTCACGGCATCTTTCCACATCCTCATCATCACAACCATAATAAACGCTCCAAACTCCCGTATCAGTATAACTGAAAGTGCTGCTCTCCACGGTATAAACTAAACCGCGCTTTTCACGCAAACTAACATTCAGCAAAGAATTCATCCCAGGACCTCCCAGAATATTACTTAACAGGAAAAGATCCATCCGACGAGAATCGTAACTGCTATATCCCCGATTTCCGATCAACACATGAGCCTGATGCGTATCACGTTCACTGATACGTTCTTCGGGCACATAAACAGGCATTGGCGACTGTTTTTTGCCTGGATTTCCAGATGCAATGTCTAGGGTCATTTTTTGAGCAAGTTCCACAACTTTATCGAATTTCACATTTCCATAAACAAAAAACGTCACATTCGAAGGACAGTAATAACGTCCCGTAAACCTTCGTGCATCGGTTGTAGTATATTTTCGCAAACGTCCCGCCTCACCCAAAATATTACGTCCCAGCCCATGCCCGCGAAAGAGCATTTCTTCAAATTCGTCATAAATCAGTTCCGCAGGAGAGTCTTTATAGCAGTCTATCTCATCAATAATAACTTCTACTTCTTTTTCTATCTCATGTTGAGGATAAACACTGTGAAATACGATGTCCATCAACAGATCTACAGCTCGGCGAAAATCCTCTTTCTGCACCATGGCATAAAAAACCGTTTCCTCCTTATTTGTGTATGCATTCAAGTCGCCGCCCACGTTTTCCAAACGGTTACGAATATGGTAAGCACGTCGGTGTTCTGTTCCTTTAAAAGTTGTATGTTCACAAAAATGCGCCATCCCGGAATCCTGCAGTTCCTCATCACGAGTTCCCGCATTCACCAGTAAACCGCAATAAACTACATCTGTCGGACAGTCCTCTTGAATGATTCGGAGCCCATTATCGAGAGTCAATTGATGATATACTTTCATTATGGCCACAAAAATACACAAAAATAAGTCTTGAAGCATGGCTTTTAAGTTGAAAAACACGAACTTTGCATAGAAATTAAAAATTTACTGCATTCTTTCAATCATAAATTTGAAATTATGAACAAAAAAATCAACACGTCACAAGCTCCTGCTGCTTTAGGTCCATATAGTCAAGCTATTGAAGCCGGTAATTTTATTTTCGTTTCGGGTCAATTGCCTATTGATCCCGCCACCGGTCAATTTGTCAACGACGACATTTGCGAGCTCACGCGTCAGTCTCTCACCAATATTCGCAACATTTTAGAAGAAGCCGGATTCTCCATGTCAAATGTTGTCAAAACAACGGTCATGCTAACTGACATGAATGATTTTCCCAGGATGAATGAAGTCTACGCCGAATTTTTTAGGGAACCATTCCCTGCTCGTTCCGCCTTTGCTGTAAAAACCTTACCTAAAGGAGGAAAGATTGAGATTGAATGTATTGCAAAAAAATAAAAAAATGGAACGCATCGCTGTTTTCTGCTCATCACACGATAATCTTCCAGAACCTTTTGTTCAAGCTGCAGAACAATTGGGAACTTGGCTCGGTCAAAATGGCAAAACACTAGTCTATGGAGGAGTCAAAAAGGGTTTAATGGAAGTTCTCGCGAAAGCCGTAAGGAAAAACGGAGGCCTTGTCATGGGAATCATCCCCGATAAAATGATTCAACGCGGTTTGGAAAGTGACGAAATTGATATAGAGTACCCTATGGTAGACTTAAGCGACCGCAAAGCGACCATATTGCGAGAAGCAGATATTTTCATCGCCCTACCGGGAGGTTTTGGCACACTGGACGAAATCTTCTCTGTTGTGGCCTCCGCTCTCGTTGGGGAACATCAGAAGACCGTCTTACTCTATAATGTTTATGGTTATTGGAACCCACTTATCCAACTTTTTGAGGAGTTTCAAAAGAACGGCACGCTTTCTTCTAACTCACCCGAACATCTCTTGCTGAAAATTGATACATTTCAAGAACTAATCAACTTTATCAGCAAATAAACTGTTCTTGCAGCCTTTTAAAATCTGTAAGCAAGAGAAATCACCACGCTCAAATTTTTGCTACCCGACGTATTCACTTTGGCCAAGCCAAAATCTGTTAATACCCCCGCGGTGAAATCTTCTGTAAACGAATAATTTACGCCTGTTGTAAGTCCTGCGTCAAAACGATGCATATTGTCTTGACTAAATGTAGACTGAGCATAATAATAACGTGCAGCACCCGTTTGTTTAGTGTCTCCATATGTTTTCGCATTCCCTCCTATGCCATATGCCACATATGGACCCATTGAAAAAATCAGCGTGTGTATATTGTCTAATGCAATGCGATAATTCATGACAACAGGTAGCTCCACATAGTTCGTGTTACTCGTTACATTCATCACACCTTTTATTTCATTGCCGTCTTTATCAAATTGCACATTCCCTTTTTCATCATAAACCAAAACTTCCTGATTTTTGTCCTTCCAACCTTTTGCATAATAAACCAAGCTTGGCGTCACAGACCACTGCCGATCAAGCTCCAACTCATAACCTAGGCCCAATCTGAACGCTCCGATGCTGCGCGAACTTCCGTAATGCGAAGCTAATCCGCCTCCCACTTCAAAAATCAATGTTTGTGCATTGACACCACAACTGAGCAGCAATAGCAGCACCGTCCAGCCAATTTTCGTTCTCATTTTATTTTTTCTTTTTGCGTGAAGATTTTGCCCATCCTCCTTCCGAAAAATTAGGTTCTTCGCCCTTCAGTTCAGAGCTTTTCCCTCTTTTATCGAAAAATTGATGCCAGTCCTCTTTTTCGTTGTTTTTTGAGGGTTTACCTTCATTTTTATTGCGATTATTCTGTTTATAGGGGGTTTCCTTTTCTCTATAGGATCTTTTTTCCCTTTTTTCGTTCGTATCTCTGTAACCACCATCCCTACGGCCTTTACCGCTCTTTCTTCCTTCATCCGATCCATGAGAAGTTACAGCATCTGCTCGTTCCACTACAATGTGGCGCCCATTTTTGTCTTTGACATTCCGCATCGCTCCTTCAACAATAGCTGCATCCTTTTCAGGCACTTCGAAAAACGAGAAATTCATTTTCAAATCAATCTTCCCTATATCGACGGGATCCATTGTATAGCGGTTAATGAGTCCTATGATCTCACGTGCAAAATATTGGTCACGTTTACCCGCACCAAAGAAAAAACGAACATAACCTTGTTCCGTTCTTCCATCTTCCCCATTCCGGTTACCACGATGCGTGCGATCCTGTATTTCAGATTGTTGAGGAGACTGAATTTCAGGAGCATGTGCATAGTAATCCAAGAAACGGCCAAATTCCAAACTTACAAAGCGTTTAATAATATCTTCCTTATCCAGCCAATCCAACTTGCGGAATATTTCAGGCAAGAAAGGGCCTATTTGCTCTTCATCAACCTGAGCTTTCTCCAACTGATCGATGACCTTATACAGTTGTTTGGTACATATTTCGCTAGGCTTAGGTAGTGTTTTGAAAATGAAATCTTTACCAATTGTTTTTTCTATTTGACGGACTTTTCCTTTTTCACGTAAATGAATAATATTGATACTCGTACCCTTCTTTCCGGCACGTCCGGTACGTCCACTACGATGAGTATAGCTTTCTACGTCATCAGGCAAACCGTAATTGATGACGTGCGTCAAATCCTCCACATCAAGGCCACGCGCTGCCACGTCGGTCGCTACAAGCAGTTGCGTATGATGCTGCCGAAACTTCTGCATGGTCAGATCACGCTGCGCTTGAGACAAGTCACCATGCAATGCCTCGGCGCTATATCCGTCTTGTATCAGTTTATCTGACACTTCCTGGGTTTCAATTCTTGTACGGCAAAAGATGATGGCATAAATTTTGGGATAATAGTCCACAATTCTTTTCAGGGCCAAATATTTATCGCGGGCATGAACCACATAATATTCGTGGTTAACCATTTCGGCACCTTCGTTGCGGGAGCCTACCACGATTTCCTTGGCATTGTGCAAATAGCGTTGTGCTATCTTTCCTATTTCCTTGCTCATGGTAGCTGAAAACAGCAGGGTATTTCTTTCCCCCGGTACACCAGCCAAAATAGCATCAATACTTTCCGAGAAACCCATGTTCAGCATTTCATCGGCTTCATCTAACACTACATTTTTTACTTTATCCAGACGAGCTGCACCGCGCTCCATAAGGTCAATCAGGCGTCCCGGCGTGGCCACAATGATTTGTGCACCACGTTTCAGCGCACTTATTTGGCTCTCAATACTGGCTCCTCCATAAACAGGCACAATGTGCAGATTTCCTATATTTTTTGAAAAATCCCTCATATCCCCGGTAATTTGGAGACATAATTCTCTGGTAGGACAAATCACGATGGCTTGGGTTTCACGCTTAGCAACTTCTGTTTTTTGAATAAGAGGAATTCCATAAGCTGCAGTTTTTCCAGTTCCGGTCTGCGCTAGGGCTATCACATCGTTACCAACACCAAGCAAATAAGGTATCACAGCTTCTTGAACGGGCATCGGCGCGGCAAACCCCAATTCATCTATTGCGCGAAGAATGGGCTCCGCAACCCCTAACTCTTGAAATGTCATTCGGGAATTTTTTTTAATGGACTGCAAAGTTACGCAGAATTATTCACGCAAACAACATCAGACCCATTATTCCGGTGCCAGTCTCGTTTATTTTCAAGACGTTAGCATTTTTTGGCCACAAAACAACCATTTTGCCTCATTCAGATTCTAAAGATCATACCGCTCTTCTGCCATCTCTTCTCGCCTGCCTTCTTTTTAACTTGCCTTTTTCATTCTATCCCCTATTTCAACCATCAATTGCTCCAAGAGAGAACGCGCTGTCCAATCTCGTTGAAAAAATGTTTGCATTCGTCGAAACAATGTCGCTATTCGTCGGAACAATGTTGCGAGTCGTTTTTGGCATCTAGAAATACCTGAAAAAGAAGTTCTTACAAATTATATTTCAAAGGCTTCTTCTGCCGACTTAAATGCGGGCCAAACTCATGGAATCGTCGCACAAATGTTAATTTTTAGTTAAATTGATTCTTTTTCTTGATTTTATAAAAAGCTTTTTATATCTTTCGACCAATTATTTTTCATACAAATGAACGACAGCTACCAACTTTGAAATCATCCCGATTCTATTACCGAGAAAAACTTCATCAGAAGGCCTCACGAGTCCATCGTTAACAAAAAGTTATTATAATGAAATTTATACAGACAATTTGGACGGGGAAAAGATCTCTTCTCGAAACGCCTTTCGGATGGGCTCATCCGGAATTTCATCTTATTTCGTGGGCTTTAAGTTGTTTGTCTCTAAAAAAATACTATGATAGTCTTACATTATATACCGATAGCGAAGGCTGTTACATTTTGATTGACAAGCTTAAATTGCCTTATGACAATGTTATTGTTCAATACGATAATTTTCCCTGCCTTCGACAAAATTGGGCATATTTCAAAATAATGACCTACTCTTTACAACGTGAACCGTTTCTGCATATTGATTCCGACTTTTATTTGAAACAACGTTTTCCGGATAGACTTCTTACGTCAAAACTTATTGCTCAAAATAAGGAACACGGCACCTCCTATTATAAAGACATGATTGAAGTACTCTTCAATTGCGATTCAATCAAAATACCAGATTATTTGAAAATGGAATTAAAGAGTGAATCTGTCCATTCATTCAATATGGGAATCTTCGGTGGACATGATTTGGATTTTATTCACCACTATTGCAATGAGGTCTTCAAGTTCTTTAATGATAATCACCTTAATGATAAAACTAATCCAAATTCTTCCATTTCATGCAATGTTGTTTTCGAACAAATTTTCTTTGCTATCATAGCAAAAAAAGCAAGACAACATGTCGAAACTTTATTCAAACAAAACATGCAGGATAACGGTTACATGGTTGAAGATTTTTGTAATCTTTCTTACTATAAGAATAAATCTTTTTTTCATATTATCGGAGGGCATAAAAAGAACAAGTTAGTATGTGAGTCCCTCGGTAAAGCTTTATTAGAGATGAATCCCGAATACTACGAAAATATCATCCGTCTCTTTCCAAAACAACATAGGCGGTTGACTTATTTATTTTCTATTCCAAACAATCCACAATACCTTCCTACTTATCAGGATTTCATTAGTCAACAGGAAATTTTATGGAAGGACCTTACTTCCGACTATTTACTCGAACAAGAAAAGAAAGCATCTCATTATACTTATTTTCTAAATGCAGACAAGCAGACACAACTTCAAACAATTTTTAGTCGTCATCCACTGCTCTCTATTTACTCGATATCGCCAAATTGCTCTCAAGAGATACGGCAACTTCTCGTAAAAAGATTTCCACATTTCAGCCCCAATTTTTTTTCAGATATTGCGCTTATACCTGCACTTAGAGAAAACGGATTAATAGAAGCAGCCATAGATGATGCCGCTTATAATATTCTTGCCATCTTAAATACGCCTAAAACTTTTGGTGAAATAGAAAAAGAATTTACAAACACCTTTTCTGTAAAACTTAGAATGCAATCAAAAAAAATCAATGTATGCCTTCGTAGAGCAATTTCATATCTACTCTTTTATGGCATCATTACAGTATAATTTATTCATTATTAAACAAATTTTTTACAAACTCATGGAAAAGAAAAAATTTAGTGTTCGTCAAATTAATGACGAGAAAGTCGTTGAAAATCTATCTGGTAAAGAAGTCGAAATGATGTTAGGTTCCGGCTCTGGTAGTGGATCTGGCTCTGGTAGTGGATCTGGTAGTGGATCTGGCTCTGGTAGCGGTAGTGGATCTGATGCAACATCGTCAACTAAAGGCTCTGGTGTATGCAGTTTGCATGGAAATATCAGCATTGATGGAATAACTTGGTCTGGAAGCGGTTCTGTTCTTTGGACAGCAAAAGAAGAATACAACATTACTAGTGATACTGAGATAATAACACTACTATCTGCAGATTATAGTATAGGTTTGACTGGCAACACAATTACATCAAATGATGATAATGGAGGCACAATAGTCAAGCAAGGCAACGCAATCGCCGCAGCTTTTAATTCTTCAAATGGTCTTATGACTTCATTTATTGCTAATTTTATAATTACTACCACAACTTTTGACAAAGAGGGAAAACAAACTAGCTCTTCATCTCACACAACAACTCAAGCTGTATCTGTGACTTTTGAAATATATTTTGATACATTAACTCACTCATTAAAATCTAGAGATGGAGTAATATATTGATTTTTAACAAATTTCACTCTTCATCTATGAGCCTACTGAAAAAAGTCAAAACGATCAATTAGGATACTTAACTTATTAATTATTGTATAAAAAAATTTGTCAAATGATTTTTTGAAGTAGGCTCATATTTTTATTTATCATCTTTTTTATTTAAAAACTTTCAAATCATATGCTTCAATTAAGAAAAAAATCGCTCAAAATAAAGGTCTTAGGATTACAAATTTCTAGATTTCACATAACTCTCATTCCTTTATTGAGCATCATTTTGTTTTCTTCCTGCGCCAAATCATTGACGGACGAAGGGTTTCCTGAATACACTCAAGCCTTTGCAGAAAGAGAGTATAGCGACTACAACATGGCTCTACGATATGACCGAGCCACCAACAGTCCATATTGGGTTTATCACGTACCTGAAGGCTACGAAAACACAGACCTCTCTTTTATACAAAAACAAAGATTCTTTCGTCCCATCCAAGTCCTCAGATATAAAATATTGGCGAATCCTTCAAAAAAGGAACAATATGAGAAAGAAATTCAAAAAATCGAACAAGGTTATCTACAAAACTGTTTAAGCTTTCTGCAGGACTTTTATTCAGACTTATACCAAAAAAGCCAGAAAGATTTTACACACCAATACAAGTCGCATTGCTGTTTCGATATACAACGGGCCTTGAAAAATGTTTATGCACAAATTCATCAAGGACATAAGGGCTACGCTTGGTGCGTTTTTGGAGACAACGTCAAACACGACAGCACAGATCTCAAATTTACGCACATGGGCAACAGCCTATATAATCACAATTGGTTTAAAGTGAAATTAGATACAAACTACGTCTTGCTGCAATTAGACGGCTTGGAAAAGAAGAAAATTAAGATTGTTAAATTAGTGAATCGTTCTCTCAATTTTGCTGTAGAATAACCGATTCATCATCGCCGAAAATATAAAAAGGAACAATCATAAAAGGATGAAAATCTTTGTCTGAACATTACAGCAAATAGCTCTTTAAATGTATCGCTCATAAAAAAGTACGTAAACCACCCAAATAAAAGACGAAATAATGAAAACAAAAACACGCCATCAAATGCAGCTACTAAGGGCATCCGGCTCAGTTGTTATCATCTTGTCGCTCACCTTTATTCTATTCTCCTCCTGCACCAAATCATTGTCGGATGAAAATCAGATACTTGAATCCGGCCTATATTTTTCAGGAGGCAGCTATGGAGATTACGATCTCAATAAGCACTATGACAATGATTTCCTTTCTTCGATGACTGCGCAACGTGATGTTAGCAAGGGGGAACAATATAACCCTCTATTGACCCATCAAATACGCCATTTTGAAGACCCTGATTCCTTTGAGAGAAACATGGCACGAGACAAATATTATCTCCCGAGAGCAATTCTAAAATATAAAATGGCAGCAAACCCTTCAAAAAAGGAAAAGTATGAGAAAGAGCTTCAAAAGATAGAGCAGGAATATCTGCAAAACACCTTGGGCTTCCTACAAGCGTTTTATACAGACTTGTACGAGAAAAATCAAAAAGATTTCACGCAACAATACAAACCGCATTGCTCTTTCAACATCCAACGCGCCATGAAAAATATTTATGTCGTGCGCCACGCAGGAGAAAAAGGCTATGCATGGTTCATCTTTGGAGACAACGCCAAACATCAACTTTCCGATTTCACATTTACCCGCGTAGACGACAATTGGTTTAAAGTGAAAATGGACACGAGCTACGTGTTGCTGCGATTGGAAGGTGTAAAAAAGAAAGAACTCAAAATTATCACCCTCAAAAACTCTCGGCTAAACTTCATCCTAGAATAGCAACGTCCCTCACAAAGTAGGTCGGAATAGGCAGAATAAGAGAGGAAGCATTCAAAACTTCATCGACAATGCTGCAAATTCCGACTTATTTGTAGGACAAAAAATTATTTTTTCTTAAAAATTACAGCCATTGAAGAAAAACCTTTATCTTTGCTTGAGTATAATTGGTTTAAAGGCCAGAAAAAACAACATTAAAATAATACGGTATGAAAAAATTCTTACTTTTTCTTAGCATGATGTGCGCTTTTGCCGTATCCGCAAATGCAGGCAGCAGCGAAACAAATTTTTACTACTACGGATATGCCAACTTGCATCAAAAGTATTATACTCAGAGTAACTGTTTTTTCGTTGCTCCTTTAGTATATTGCATTACGTCTAACGCCGAAGTAGCCGTAGCAGGAGCAGACATGAACGAAACGTCCATAGAAATTCCATCTTCGGTGACGTATCAGGGAAAAACTTACGCTGTAACATCTATTCACGGATATGCATTTCAAAGATGCAGCAAACTGGTCACCCTGACCATCCCCGCATCGGTAAACTACATTTACACTTCGACTTACAACAACAAAACAATCTTTGCAACAGGGCCATTTGATGGATGTAAAAACCTCAAAACCATCAATGACAATGCCATGACAGCTCAAGGATTCTGGAATAAAGATACACAAGGAAAAAATTTATTCAAGGATATTCCCTCTGACGCCTTTATCAACACGCCGGAAGGCTCTGATTATACGGCTTGGGCCAAATATGTGAACGAACTGGGACTCAGTGTAAAGATTTCGGCTTCCGGCCTCGGCTCATATTTCATCAATAAAGACCTCGCTGTTCCCACAACGGGAGTCTCGGCCATCTATCTCATAACAGGTAGCGGCGATGATGCCACTTTCACAGAACTGCACGACCCATTTATCCCTGCAAACACCGCATTCATCGTAAAAGGCACCGCAAACAGCACCGTCACATTTCGCACCACGACGATTCCGTCGGAAATGACGATCAACGTGAGCAACAATCTCCTGAAAGGTTCTATGGAAGATCAAGCCGCAGAAAGCAGTCATCAATTCTACGTTCTCAGCAAAACAGCAGCCCTGACCGCCACTCAACCGGCTACATTCGAACCTGTTGCCACAGGAACCACGCTGACCAAAAATCAGGCTTACCTGCCCAATATCAAAGCGCTGCAAACAGTTGCCAACGGTACCACTACCGGCATCAAAGCCGTTCGCAACGCCGAACAAAACACGATTTATTATGACTTGCAAGGACGCCTTGTTAACAATCCTGCAGAAGGCGTTTATATTCAAAATCACAAGAAAAATTATATCCACAAATAAATTTTTCATCTGTGTTTTAAAAACGTCCGCTAGCTACTGCTCCCGGACGTTTTTAATTTCATAAGCGGCGTCCACCAGCACTCAACCAAAATACTGCTTTTTCAACAACTTTGAAAGCAAATCTTTTTACACAATCAAAAAAACCGCAATGCTCTCAGAATTAAAATAAAAGATTTATCTTTGCCCAAAGAAAAACACAAGGGAACGAAAACGCATCGAGATGCGAAGCCTCCGGGAACAACGACGTTTCCTTTTAATTCTATTGATAATGAAAAGAATATTTGCCCTTATTTTATCAGTCATCCTTATGACTGTGGCCATGCAAGCCCAATCGTTACAAGAAGGTTTTCAAAATCCGCCCGCATCAGCCCAACCACGAACATGGTGGCACTGGGTTAGTGGAAACATCACAAAAGCCGGTATCACCGCAGACTTGGAAGCCATGCACCGCGTAGGTATCCAAGAAGCACAAATTTTCAACGTGGGCATCGCTTTTCCCGAAGGTCCCGTACAGTATATGAGCAATGAATGGTTCGAAATGTTCCGTTTCGCCGTTTCAGAAGCAGACAGATTGGGCATGCAGGTAGCTTTCAATAATTGCGCAGGATGGTCGTCAAGTGGCGGGGCGTGCGTAAAACCGGAAAATTCCATGAAAACCGTCACCTACAGTGAGACACAAGTCAACGGCGGTCAGACACTCAACCTCAAACTCAAGCAACCGGAAACCAACTACAATTATTATCGCGACATCGTTGTCTGGGCATTTCCAACGCCACAAGGCAAAGAGCGCGTGAATAATTTAAAAATTAAATCACTCTCGGGAGACGGATTCCCGGTACATTTGGAACCCGATTTGAAAATTATCGGAAAAGCATCAATAATCACTCAAAAAAACCTGATAAACCTCTCTTCGCAAATGAAGGAAGACGGCACACTGCAATGGAAAGCGCCTGCAGGACATTGGACCATTTTAAGAATGGGATACACCACTAACGGAACACAAAATCACCCTGCCACTGGTTCCGGTCTCGGATTGGAATGCGACAAACTTAGTCGCAAAGCACTCGACGCATATTGGAAAGAAGGTGTACAACCCATCTTAGACAAAGTCGGCCCCTTGGTTGGTCCTACGCTCAACAATAGTTTGATAGACAGTTATGAAGTAGGTTGTGGCAATTGGACACAGGACTTTGAACGCGAGTTCGAAACACGTTGTGGTTACAGTTGTATGAAATGTCTGCCCATATTGGCCGGATATTACGTAGAAAGCGGCAACGAATCCGAACGTTTTCTCTGGGATTTCAGAAAAACCATCGGCGAAATGATGGCAGACAATTACTTCGAACGTTTTGGAGAATTGTGTCACCAACACGGAATGAAATATTCCGTAGAACCTTATGGAGGGCCTTTTGATAATTTGGAAGCCGGACAAACAAGTGATATTCCCATGACGGAGTTTTGGGTCGGCAACAAAACCATGAACGAAACAACACGTTCTGCCGCATCGGCCGCCCACCTGAACGGGACCAGTTTTGTAGGTGCAGAATCTTTTACGGCAGGTGGCTCAGAAAGTCGTTGGCTGACACATCCCGCTAAAATCAAATCACAAGGTGACTTCGCCTGGTCAGAAGGCGTGAATCGCTTTATCTTTCATACGTTCGTTCACCAACCGTGGAACGCGGCGCCGGGATTATCTCTGGGTGAGTTCGGTTCAGAAATGAACCGCCTCAATACATGGTGGGAGCAGGGAAAAGCTTATATGAAATATATAGCCCGTTCCCAATACCTCCTGCAACAAGGAAAAAACGTGGCCGACATTTTACTCTTTATCGGAGAATCCTCTCCCAACTCCGGCCTCTACAGAGAAGACATTAAAGCCATGGGATTTGACTATGACCTCATAGGAACAAAAAGCCTGGAACAATTGACCGTTGAAAACGGAATGCTCAAGACCCCAAAAGGAAATACTTACCGTATGCTCATACTCACAGACCAGGAAAAGATGATGACACCGGAATTGCTGACAACATTGAAGAGACTTGCGAATGCAGGAGCCAAAATCTTCGGACCAAAACCAAACAATTCACCCAGTTTGAAAAGCTATCCCAACTGCGATGTTCAGGTAAAAGTTTTGGCTAATCAACTTTGGGGAAGCAAAACAGGACAAAAAGCTCCCATTCAGGATTTGACAATCGCACAAGCTCTCAAAGAGATGGACCTGAAACCTGATTTCCAAGTTGTGGATAATCCTCAAAATATCAGTTTCATCCATCGCTCCACAGACAATGAAGAAATCTATTTCGTTACCAATCAACAAAGTATTTTCAGGGAAGACATCTGCAATTTCAGAGTAGGAAACCGCACACCTGAACTTTGGAATGCAGAAACAGGACAAACAGAACAAATTGCTTCCTGGCAAACAAACGGAGAACAAACGTCCGTTTCACTTAAATTTCAACCGGAGGAGTCCTATTTTATTATTTTCAAAAAAGGAGAAACAGACAAAAGCCGGCAACTCGTTGAAATCAACGAGCACGCCACACAAAAGGACATCAAACCATTGAAAGATTTGAAAATCATCAAAGCCGAATACGGACAATTTTTGCCAAGCGGCATCGTCGTTGCCACTGAAGTTTTGCAAAAATTAATCAGCAACAACCACCTGCAAACCACTATAGACAATCATTTGCTGGGAGACCCCTTCTTCGGCGTTGTAAAAGAAATGAGGGTCAGCTACACCGTGGGAGGCAAACTACGTCACGCCACAGTGCCGGAAAACCAACAACTCAATATTCCCACTAAAGGCGACGTAGGACCATTTAAATTGATCAGCGCCTTTTATGGTCATTTCCCGTATGATTTTATTGAAAACGTGCCCGAAAAACCGCTCGATGTGACCAATAGCATCCAATCAAATATCGACGCCAATCGTTTGATTTTCTCTGTCAATCAAGACCTGATTGGAACAACAACCAGCCCGAATAATAAACTGCGCCTCACTTTTTCCACAAAAGATGGGACCCAAACGCTGGACGTCGCAACCGGACATCAGATAAATCTGTCACAACATGATGCAGAATCAAAAATTTCCATTCAAGATGGAGAATTTGTTTGGATCACGCCCAATACAGGCCGAATTGAGTGCACCAACGGTCTGGGACAGACAAAAAAAGCAACGGTCGAAACCCTTTCCGCTCCTATTCAGATTGACGGAGCTTGGAACGTCACCTTCCCAACACAAACAGCGGGTACACTGACAGACTCATGGCCAAAACTAGTTTCCTGGACAGAAAATACCGATGACAATATCAAATATTTTTCAGGCACAGCCACCTATCAAAAAGAAATAGACCTGCCACAGGAATATCTCGAAAAAAATCTCTCTGTTGAACTTCAGCTCGGAGAAGTGGATGTCATTGCAGAAGTTATTGTCAACGGCAAAAATTTGGGCATTTTATGGAAATCTCCTTTTAACATTGATATTACTAAAGCCGTTCAGGCCGGAAAGAATCAGTTGCAAATCAAAGTCACCAATTTATGGGCAAACAGACTCATTGGCGACGAACAATATCCGGAAGACGTAGAAAGAAACGGCGTCGTTACAAAAACGTGGCCCAATTGGTTGATTAATTCGGAGAAAAGAGATTCGAAGCGCACCACCTTTACAGCTTGGCGCAAATGGGACGCAAAAGGCGAACTGCAAACCTCAGGACTTCTGGGTCCCGTTGTTATTCGTCCGTATGCTCATGTAAAAATTGAATAACACATTCATCATCTTGAATAAAAAGCAACATGCCTCTGAATCACTTCGGAGGCATGTTTATTTATGAATGACAAATTCCTAATAAGGATTCCTTTCAGCATAAAAAAATACAAATCATTGGTTCTGTCGAAACTTTCTACTAATTTTGCGTTTGATTTTAATTGTATGCTAAAAAGAATGAGCATCACATCATTGGTTCGTCCCATTTTTGAAAACCGATATCGCAAACTTGAACGTTGCGAAAAAGAGGCAAATGAAGTGCAACGCCAATTATTGAATAAACTGCTGGTATGTGCACAGCAAACTGAATGGGGGCGTAAATATCATTACGAATCCATTCGGAACTATGAACAATATGCCCGAGAAGTCCCCATAAACACTTATGAGGAGTTAAAAGGTTTTATTGAGCGCATGAGGCTTGGTGAATCGAATATACTTTGGCCCGGACAAGTAAAATGGTACGCCAAATCTTCGGGCACGACTAACGATAAAAGTAAATTTATTCCCATTAGTCCTGATGGTTTACAAGATACGCACTACGCCGGGGGAAAAGACGTGGTAGCTTATTACCTCCACAACAATCCTAAAAGTAAAATTTTTGACGGCCGTTCACTCATTTTAGGAGGAAGCCATACACCTAACTATGACTTACCACAAAGCTTAGTAGGTGATTTAAGTGCTATTTTGATTGAAAATATCAACCCTTTGGCCAACCTGCTGAGAGTTCCCTCAAAATCCATCGCACTGCTTTCAGACTTTGAAACAAAACGTGACCTCATTGCGCGCTATGCCATGGACAAAAATGTAACAAACCTAAGCGGGGTACCATCATGGATGCTCTCCATGCTAAGTCATCTGCTCGATATTACGGGGAAAAAATACATCAATGAATTATGGCCCAATTTAGAAGTGTTTTTCCATGGAGGAGTAGCCTTTACTCCTTATCGTTCCACTTACGAAAAGATGATTCCTTCCAGAAAAATGCATTATATGGAAACGTACAATGCTAGTGAAGGTTTTTTCGGCCTTCAAAATGATCCTTCTGATCACGCCATGCAGCTTATGGTAGACTATGGTATCTTTTACGAATTCATTCCGCTAGAAGAAATTGGGAAAGAAAAACCACAAGCGCTGCCTCTTTGGGGGGTTCAAACGAAAAAAAATTACGCCATCGTCATTAGTAGTACTTGCGGTCTTTGGCGTTATCAGATTGGTGACACCATTGAATTTACTTCTCTATGTCCTTACAAATTTAAAATCAGCGGACGCACCAAAAGTTTTATCAACGCATTTGGCGAAGAGCTCATTGTGGACAATGCCGAAAAAGGGCTCGCACAAGCCTGCAAAGAAACAGGCGCAGAAATCAGCGAATATACTGCAGCACCAATTTTTATGGATCTTCACGGAAAATGTCGCCATCAATGGGTTATAGAATTTAGGAAAAAGCCTGAATCTATTGACTTTTTCGCAGAGAAATTAGATGAAGCCTTGCAAAGAATTAACTCTGATTACGAAGCTAAACGTGCTAAAAACGTTACGCTCCAACCTCTTGAAATCATTGTGGCGCGCCCACATTTATTTGAGGACTGGCTAAAAAGCAAAGGTAAGTTAGGCGGACAACACAAAGTACCCCGTTTAAGTAACCAACGCCATATAATTGAAGAAATTTTGAGCTTAAATAAGCAAAGGTTATGAAATCGCATCGTTTTTTCAACCTTTTATACCCTCTCCTAGCTCTTTTGTCCAGTTGTGCCAGTCCAGGAACACCTGACGGCGGACCATATGACGAAACGCCACCAAAAGTTATTGGATCCTCTCCAGAATACGGACAACTTAATTCTACAAAAAAAAAGATAGAAATCTTTTTTAATGAATTTGTACGTTTGGAAAATGCATCTGAAAAAGTTGTCGTTAGTCCCCCACAGCTCAATGTACCTGATATTTCCTCTTCAGGAAAAACAATTACAGTACAGTTACAAGATTCATTAAAAAAAAACACGACCTACACTGTTGATTTCTCCGATGCCATTGTTGATAACAACGAGGGGAATCCTTTAGGAAACTATACTTTTGTATTTTCCACGGGTGAAAAAGCAGACAGCATGGAAGTTTCAGGAAGGGTTCTCAATGCACAAAACTTGGAGCCCATTAAAGGAATTCTTGTAGGCCTACACAACGACACAACGGACACAGCTTTCCAAAAAAAGCCATTTTTACGTGTTGCGCGTACAAATAGTACAGGTGATTTTATTATTAAAGGTGTAGCACCAGGCAAATATCGTGCTTACGCCTTACTTGATGTTGACGGAACTTTTTCATTTTCTCAAAAAAATGAAATGATCGCATTTACTCAAAAGCCTTTTCAAACAGGTTGCTTTCCAGACGCACGACCTGACACAGTCTGGCGCGACAGTACACATATTGATTCTATCCGCGTCATTCACTTCACCCATTATACTCCGGACAACCTTGTACTTTTGGCTTTTCTTGAAAATCATCAAGAACGACATCTTCTAAAAACAGAACGACCCTCACCAGAACATTTTGAAGTCTTTTTTACAGCACCCACAGATGTTACACCTAAAATAAAAGGTATTAACTTCGATTCAAACAAGACACTCGCTCTGAACCGAACTGTAGGCAACGACACTTTGTCTTATTGGCTTAAAGACACGACTCTCATTCACCAAGATACCCTTACTGCAGCTTACACCTACCTAGAAACAGACTCAGCAGGAATTTTGGTAGAACGAACGGATACGCTCAATTTCATTTCTAAAATTTCTTACGCCAAACAACTTAAATGGCGGGCTGAAAACCAAAAGAAATGGCAGAAAGAACAGGATAAACTCAAGAAAAAAGGTTTGCCCTATGAGACAAAAATCCCTGATACTCCTCTTGAGCTTAATTTTAGTAGTAGCACAACAATTGCACCTGATGAGAATTTGACTTTCGAAACGAAAGAGCCCATTGCAACTATTGATACCTCACGCATTCACCTATTACTGCGAAAGGATTCCATCTACACCTCTGCCCCTTATTTGCTCAAGCAGCATCCCCTGTCTCTTTTTCGAGCAACCATTTTTTCTGAATGGCGCCCTAAACAGGAGTACAAGTTATTAGTTGATTCCGGGGCCGTCAAAGGCATTTACGGACATCTTTCTAAAAGCCAACAATTCACCATTAATGTACCCAGTTTGGACTCTTATAGTTCTCTTTTTGTGAATTTAAAAGGCATTACAGACACAACAGCCATAGTAGAACTTCTTGATAACTCAGACAAAAGCGTGCGAAAAGTTCGCAGTAATAATGGCCGCGCCGAATTTTATTTCGTTAAACCAGGACATTACTACATTCGTCTCTTTATTGACAAAAACGGTAATGGGATCTGGGATCCGGGTGATTATCAACATAACATTATGCCAGAGGAAACTTATTATTATCCTACCCAATTAAATTTACGTGCACTTTGGGATGTTGAGCAAGACTGGAATTTCAATGCACTACCTCTAACACGGCAAAAACCCATTGAGATAACAAAACAGAAGCCTGACAAAGAAAAAATGATAAAAAAACGAAATGCTGAACGTAAAAAAAATAAACATTAAAAGAAGGTTTACATTGGCCATACTGCTAGTGTTTTTATTCCTCATTGTACCTCTAATTTCAAGTCGGGCGCAAGACTCTATCAACACTGCTTTCAAGAGTGGCGAAATTTTGCAATACGAACTTTATTACAACTGGAAATTTGTTTGGGTAAAAGCAGGTTCTGCCTCGATGAGTATCACCTCCACAACCTATCAAGGATTGCCAGCTTACCGTGCACGACTTCTCACAAGAGGTTCCTCTCAAGCAGATCATTTTTTTGTCTTGCGCGATACCCTGACAAGTTTAGTCTCGCAAAACGACATGCGTCCTCGCTATTATTCAAAAACAGATATGGAAGGCTCGTCCTATCGTCAACGAAAAGTTTGGTATACTTATACTTCGGGTAAATCGAATGCCCGCCAATGCTATATTAATCCGGCCGGCGTTGTTTCGTGGAAACAGCAAAGCGATAATTTGGTTATATTTGACATGCTAAGCATAATGTTACGTGCGCGCTCTTTTGACACAAGCAGTTGGGAGGATGGTCATAAGATAAAATTTGCAATGACTGATGGCGATGGTATCAATAATCAGACCCTCATCTATCGCGGAAAGAAAAATTTGAAAATGCGTAATGACAACACTACTTATCGTTGTCTTGTGCTTTCTTTCGTAGAGTATCCAAAAGGAAAAGAAAAAGAAGTAGTTACATTTTATGTTACTGACGACGCCAACCATATTCCCGTGCGACTTGACCTATTTCTCAATATCGGTACTGCAAAAGCCTATCTGATTGGCCATGAGAATATTCGTAACTCGATCACATCCAAAATCAAATAACCACTATTTCTCCTATCACAGAAGAAGAGCAAATCTTCTCTATCAGTCCGGTTAAAAATGAAAAAGACCTTATTCACCCATTTTTGACTTAAAGCATCCACTTCTATTGGAATATTCTCACTCATTCTGGTTCGCAACTTGTCACTGATCTTGTAGACGACTTTCTTGGGCTGAACACAGTTTATTTCCGCATACATCGAAAGTTGCATCTATTCTGCCACTCTAAAATTGGTTTTCAACGCCAGAATAGTAGCTATGGAATAGAACGTATTTATAAAGAACGAGATTGTATACAATTGCTATCCGGTAAAAAGTTTTTGTATCATTTTTAGGAGACAGCCGAATTTATATTGCCCACCTCATTTCAGAAAATCAACTGCACACTCCCACCATCACTAAAAGCATATTGCTTCAATAAATCTTGAAGCTCACTGGCACAATTCAATATATTTTCCCTGTTTCCGTCATAACCATTAATCAGAAAAAGCAATCGATGAATATCTAAACCTATTTTTGTTCGTTCATGGTCGCTTGTTGGTGTTCCAATTCCACCTTTTGCATCACGATAAACAGGCAAAAATTCAATATTCAGGGAACCTCGACCAATGCCTTCGTAGGATTCTCCTGCACGTCCTATACCTAAGGTAAGAATATCACCAGTAATTTTATCTTCATCAAAACCTCCTATACTGTACCCCCAATGAATGGACGCCAGATTGTTAATGTCCACCAACGTGTTTATTTGATAAAGTTCTTTTTCCTGCAATATCCGACGTACTAATTGTTCATTCGACGGTCTGTAGCGACTAGGATCCTTTCCAAGAACTCTGTAAGCCGCACGCGTAGCTGCAATCGACGGACGCAGTTTAATACTCTCCGTCGTATATGTTTGTTTAAAATCATCTTCTGCTTGTTTGATCTTTTCCCATAGAGACTTACACTTTTCTGTGTTTTTCACATCAGCCTCTACCATGCCTACACATAGATTTGGGCATTTTTTTCTTACTGAGTCAGATATGATAATTTTCATTTTTCGAATATCCTGTTTTTTTAATGTGTCGCTAATTTTATTTTTTAATATCATCATTATCCCTTTCCAACCTCAATGTGATACTTGCACTTTTACAATCAGCGGAAATGGGGGGATTTTCTTTTTCCACGGAAATTTCTATAACATTAATAATTTCAAAACGAGAAAAAAGCGCTTTAGCAATACGCCAAGCCACATTCTCTATCAATTTTGAAGGCCGCTGCATCTCTTCTGCCACAGTTTCATATACTTCTGCATAATTAACCGTACCACCCAACTCATCCTTTTCAAAAGCCCATGCCAAAGGATTAAAAAAAACGTTCAGCTGCACCTTAAAGTTACTACCTATCTGCCGTTCCTTTTCAGTCACACCATGATAGGAATGAAAACGCAAATTCTTTAATTCAATGTTCGAAGAAACAAGTTTCATGCTACCTTACTTTATATGTTAGATACAAAATTACAAAAAAACGGGCAACTCTACCAAGTTACCCGTTTTCGTTTCAAATAAACTATTTTTGAATTATGTGAAATTTCACCACTCTTTCAAGGCATAGAATACTTGTTTGAAATTATTGCTATCCGCTAAAGCTCAAAAATGTATTAAAATCTTCGTCGAAACACTGTAAATAGGGGGTGTTCTATTCTTCGAAAAGTAAGCCCACTTTTTGGTTATCCGGTAAAAATGCTGTAAAAGATGAACGTATGACAAGTTCAGGAAGTACTCAAGAATAACTTCATATCATAACTGAGATGGTGTAGAGATCATTACAAAAAATTTGGGTTTACTTGGACAATCTAAATTAGGCTGTGCACTAAAAACGATATAAGAAAACTTTTTAACGGACAGCAATAGTTTGAAACAAGTCGTTCTATAAATCTATTAAAATGCCAAACGACAAAGACGAAAATGTTGGAGAATAATCACCACGCAATACATGAAAAGGAGAATACCGCAAATAAAGACCTACATCGTTGAATCCGAACGAGGTATAAAGATCCAAAGTCACAGGCTGTTCGTGAATGTTTTTATCAAACTCTTTCACTTCTCGCCCTTCCAGTTTATAGCGAGTTTTACAACTCGAATAAGTATTGAAATTGACTAACATACCACCATTCAACCAAAAATGCTTCCTATTGTTTAACAACTGTTGCCATTCCATCAAGACTGGCACTACTAAACTGAATGTTTTAATTCTTGAAAATTCGATATCAGCTCCGTCAGGATAAGACGACAATACCAACTGATCATCTTGCTTTAGAAAACGTGTGTGACCTGTCATACGATAATTACGCCATGCAAAACCTAACCCGGTAGCAAAACCTAAGTTTTTTGCAATTGTAGGACCTGTAAACTCTACAGGATAAAAGGAAAATTCCACGGAACTACCCAAAGGAGTCGTCAAACTTTTCGATCCATCAAGAGCAGACGAAAATCCGAAAGCAAAGTCCGGAAGATGGCACTTCACTTTCCTATAATCACTTCTTTTTCCATCATCTTTATTGATATTTTGAAAAGGCAGTGAAAAGTTCCAATTGCTACTTTCTTTAACGACTGTAATTTCATCCTGCAAAGCACGCATCCGTTGCAGACGATAGTCTGGATTACCTTTTTTCCCTTCCACATTAACTTCCATAGTCTGAGATGTTTCTCGGATAATTACTTTCTGTGGCTGCTCTACCACAATGACCGTATCATTCATTTCAGTAGCATTTGCTCTAAGAAACACTATCATACAGATAGCCAGCAACATCATTTTCTTTTTCATATCTTTCATTTGTTTATTTCATGAACATTTTCTTCAACTCTTCCATACTCGCATTACCTTCCATATAAACTACATAAGCCTTACTTTCATTTCGGCGATAAAAAAGATAACGCAAAACTTTTTTCTTATTACTTACTGGTGAAAAACAATAAAATCCATAAAGCAATCGCCCATTTTTGTAACCCGTCTCTTTATCTTCTGCTGTCTTAGAATCTGCAAGTACTGCTTGTTCTATATTTTCTATCACGGGCATCTCTCCGTCAAAAGTCATACTTCGATATAATTCCAACTTATAACTTTTCAAAGGTTTACCTTTTACTAAAACCGTAACCACCTGTCTACTGTGATTGAAACGCCCATCAAAATAAGGAGAAACGTTTAAGCCCGTTTGTGCCTGAGCTATTATAGGTTGCAAAAAGATCATTATCACAAATAATAACTTTAACCAATACCTGTGACATACGGGAATAGCACACTGGAATATTCCATTCCGACCTTTTCCGATTTCCGAAAAATATCTATAAAATAATAAATTCCTTTCCATCTATACTCGTTTTAATCGTTTTCACTCATTTTGAATACTGCCTGCATTTGGTTCTTAACAACATCAGATCCTGTATTCTGACCTACAGCCTGCATCGTTTGAGCCATTTGCTCCATCACAACCTCCTGATTTGTATATTTCACACCATTAATGTAAGCTATGCTTTCGGACTTTTCAGCTAAACGATATCCCCAAAAGCCCAAAGTCAAAAAGATACATGCCGCAGCGGTAATAGAAGCTTTTTTGAACCATTTAGCAGGCCTTTCCTGTTTGAACTTACGCCTCATACTCAAAAATCCCATCACGGCACGATCGACATCATAAACACCTCCATCAGCCATAGATGAAGCCAAAAAGATTCTTAATTGGCGTTCTTCCTCGTTATTCGTCAATCCGTTATAATATTTTTTCAACAAACGGTCGGCTTCTTGTTTTGTGATTCTCATTCCTTCCATGATGATTCCTTTTCCTTTTGATATAATTCCCGAATGGTTTTACGTGCGCGACTCAAATTCATTCTTACCGCAGCCTCCTCCATACCAAGTTGCGAGGCAATATGACCTGTTTCCTCCCCTTCCATTTCTCGACGCCGCAGAATGGTCCGCTGCAAAGGCGAAAGATGTTCCTCTATCAACTTTTCCACAGCTTCATATTGTTCTTCTCTGTCAAATTCTTCATTTACAGGCACAATCTGTAATTCTGCAGATTCTTCATTTTCAAAAATTCCCGAACGATGACGGCCACGCAGACTGGAAATACTTAAATTTCTTACCGTCGTCACGCTCAATGCTTCAGCCTCTCGTTCTGATTTCACGTCCCGATATTTTGTCCACAAGCGACAAAAGGCATTCTGCAGTACGTCCTGAGCCTCTTCATCATCACTCAACAGCCGTCCTGCCATTCCCAACAAACGTTTACGCATCCGCTGAAAAGTCGATACCCATATTTCGTCACTCATAGTCCTTCTTCGGAGTGTTTCTATTTACTAAACGCAAAATCATATAAAATGTAACATCTTTGGCTTCTTTTTTTCAAAAAATTGCTTGCAACCTCCAAAAGTAATGACGCGCTGCATTTTTTCTTGACACAACGCTTTTTATTAAAGGCGACAAGATTGGCTCTAAAAAACAAATCTTTATCTGCAACTGAAAAACAATCTTTACCTTGAAACATTCCGTTCAAATTAAACTATCTTTGCAGAAACAAGAACCGTTCTATCTAGTATCAAATTTATCAATATATTTCTACAATGGCACAAAAATACATCACTTTTATCATTTCAATGATAATCCTCCCTTTTACTTTTCTATATGCTCAAAACAAGCATCATCCACTAGAAGGTAGCGATGTACAGCCTGAACTTTATGGCGGCTGCCCTGTAGCAAATTTTGCTTTTACGACTCAAATATTGCAAGATGGCAGTTTGTTTGGACACATTTGGCAAAACCCGGGCACACTAGGTAGTTGGTTACAAGATAAAGGTAGTATCAAGGTTGAAATCCGTAAAAATGGTCGAATTTTTTCATTGAAGGATTTCAAAAACAAAAAAGTAACGCGCCGTTTTCCCTTTGTTAATAATAATTATTCAGACAAATCAATCATTTTCTCATCTATCCAAACTTCTACTTTCTGCCCTATTGGTATAAATGAAATCAATGTAACTGCCTTGCCCGCCCTATTGTTAGAGATGAATTTTCAAACCAAAATTGCAGAAGACATTGAAATTATTCTTACGCCGGAAATCAATCAGACAAAACAGTGGCAAAATATTAATCACAGGAACTATTATGGCATTCAAACACCTAGTTTTCAACTCTCATGCAACACAACTACCCACTTCGAAAACGGGCAGCTCATTATTCCCGTTTCTCTGAATAAAGGTTCGAACCAGCACATCAAGATTCTTTTCACCGCCTACGACTCTACATGGGTAACTGCAAATCATTACAAAAATGCCGATGAATTGGCAGATTATGTTTTTCTGAACTGGACTGCACTCAAAGAAAAAACTTTAGCATTTGATCACGCTCTACCTCAAACGGGCGACCTCCAATTGGACAGCTATATGCGATGGTACATGATTGCAGGCATCTCACTCACACGCTGCACAGCGAATCATGAAGTTCTTACTTTGGGCTACAATGAATTGAATCAACGAGACTCCTTTTGGACGAGTTGGTTACATCTAGTGTTTTTCAAAGACATGGAATGGCAGATGATTCAGGAAAGCTATGCCCAAATGCAACCATCGGGAAAGATTCCCACGTGCATTCTGCCTCTCATAGAGCGCTTTGATGATTTGGACATCAATCTTTTTTTGATTTTACGCACAGCCCGATATTTTTGTACATACCATAATCAAGCACAAATAACAACATTATGGCCCAACATGCAAAAGGTTATGGATTGGGTCATGAACCGGGATTTTAGTCGAAACGGACTACCCGAACAAGTCTCGTTTTGGGGAGATTGGAAAGATGTGTCCTACATGAAAGACCGTAAATATTCTGCATTTGTGAACCTAATGTACCTGGCAGCACTCAAACAAATGACAACCTTTGCAAACTTATTGAACGACAAAAATAGCGAACAAAGATATCAACAAGCTGCGGATAAAGCTGCTGCGAAAATGAACCATTCTGTCAAGGATGGAGGTCAATGGAATGGACATTTTTATACCCAAATTTGGAAAGACGGGAGTGTCAGTCCGATCTGCATGCAGGATCAAATGATTGGTGTTCTCTATGACGTTATACCTCACAAAAAGACTGACAAACTGATACAGTATCTTAATAAACACAATCGCACGAACTATGGAATTTGCACGTCTTTTCCCTATTTAAAAGGTGTCTCAGATCCGGAAGGTACCTATCACAACGGAGCTGTTTGGCCATGGGTGAGTTTTATGGACTGTTGGGCTCGTATACACGCGGGACATAAAAGACAAGCTATACGACTCATCAAAAAGGTAGCAAAAGCCGACCTCGTTAATACAGGTGATTACGTTCCAAACGAGCATATTAACAGCATAAACGGGAAAAATCTTGGTTTCCCGATCCAAGGATGGAACGCCAATCTTTTCGGGGTTGTTTATTTCGGATTGCTTCACCCCGAAAAGAAAATACATTTATAGAATATGAAAACTGCATTGAATTTAGTCTGTTTAATTTGTGCATTTTTTGCGTTTAATCTATCACACGTTCATGCAGAAAAGACGCTTAGGACCAACGATATCAAATGCCGTGACCCCTTCATTATTGTTAATCAAAAAGATAAATCCTACTATCTCATTATTTCTCAACAAAAAGACGGAAGAGGCGGACTTTTTGCCTATAAAAGCAAAGATTTGGATCAATGGGAAAAAGTTGGATACATCTACAACGCTCCACAAGATTATATCGGAACCAACGACTGGTGGGCACCCGATTTTTATAAATATAAGGGTAATTACTATTGCTTTGTGACTGTTTCGAATCCTCAAAAAGGGATTCTACGGGGAACTACTATTCTTAAATCCAATAACATCACAGGTCCTTACTCTCCCATCCTTCCTGCAGATAAAATGGCGATCACGCCTCCAAATATGCAATGTCTGGACGGTTCTCTCTTCGTCGACGACCAGAAAAATCCATGGATAATTTTCAGCGTAGAATGGATTGGACCTAATGTATCAAACAAGGATGGAGAAATCTGGGCACAAAGGCTTAACAGAAATCTCACTGCCACAGTTGGTATGCCTCATCGACTATTTAAGGCCTCTGAAGCAACTTGGGTGAAATCAATAGGAGGATATGTTACGGATGCGCCTTTCATTTGGAAAGATCCTAAAAGTGGTCACCTCTTAATGCTATGGTCAAGTTTTTCACCTTATTACACAATCGGGCAAGCCATCTCCACAAACGGAAGTGTACTTGGGCCCTGGAGGCAGGAGCCAAAAGCTATCTTTACTCACGATGGAGGCCATCAAATGGTATTTAAAGACCTTCAAGGAAACTTGAAATTATCGTTCCATACTCATAATGGAGAACCAGGAAAAGAAACATTTACCCTCAAAAATATAGTCCTAAAAGACGGGAAGTTTCAGCCCATAAATGGAAATACATACTGCAACCCCTTAAAAACCATAGACAATAAGATCATTAACTTGGCAGATCCCTTTGCCTATGAATACGACGGCATTTATTATCTCACCGGGACCAGCTCTGATGGACAAGGCTTTCCCTGTTATACTTCAAAAGATTTGATTACATGGACTTCAACTGGATTTCTCTATCAAAAACCAGAAAACCATTTTGGGACTTTTGCATTTTGGGCTCCTGAAGTAAAATTTCATAATAAAAAATTTTATCTCACCTATAGCTGTTATGACCCTCAAAAGAAAATTCTCAAAACATGCCTCGCTGTCAGTGATAATCCTGAAGGGCCTTTTAAAGATTTCTACACTCCGTGGCTCGACTTAGGGTATTCAGTTATTGATGGCGACATTTTCGTGGACAATGACAATACGCCCTATTTATATTTCAGCAAAAACGAGACAAATTCGGATAGTATTGGCACCGGGAATCTTTACGTTATCCGTATGAAAAAAGACTTTAGTGGTCCTGACGGTGAACCTGTTTTTATTTCGGGCCCTACACAAAAATGGGAAATGGTAAATTGGAAGAAAAATCGCTGTAACGAAGGTCCTACCATTTTTAAACGAAACAACACTTACTACATGACCTATTCTGCCAACGACACCGGCTACGATCATTACGGTATTGGCGTTCAATATGCAAAAAGCCCGATGGGACCGTGGAAAAAAGATCCCGCAAACCCAATCATAACCACCGATTTAAGTAAAGGAGTCTCTTCGCCTGGTCATAATTCCATAGTAAAAGCCCCCAACGGAGACTTATTTATCGTTTACCACCGTCATGCTGATCCCAATTGTAAAAAGCCAAACTGGGATCGGGTCGTATGTATCGATAAACTTTATTTTGACAAAAAAGGTAGGCTCAAAACCTCTGGTCCAACAACCAACTCACAAGAAGTTTCATGGTAACCTATTTTTGACTGTCATTTTGATTTTCTGGCAAATTCAAACCAGCTCGTTCTTTTAAGTCATCAGAAATGTCTTTTTGCGGATTGAGACCTAGAAAACGAATATCGTCCAAACGACTCACAATATTTCCACGACCTTCACTAAGTTGTTTTAATGCTTTATCATAAGCCTCTGACGCCTTTTTGAGATTCTTGTCTATTTCGGTAAAACTTGCCGTAAAACCAACAAATTTATCATAAAGTGCGGTAGCTTTGGAAACTATTTTTTCTACATTTTTATTTTGCTTGTCTGATTGCCAGATATTGTAAATAATCTGCAATGTCATCATCAATGTAGTGGGACAAGTAATAATTACATGTTTTGAAAAGGCATATTCGTTAAGGTTCGCATCATTTTTTACCGCCAAAATATAAGCCGCGTCACTTTGCAAAAACATCAGAACATAATTGTCAGCATTTTTAATTAAACCCGAATAATCTTTTTGAGCCAATTCATCTATATGCTTTCGCACCGAAGCAATATGTAACTTTACAGCTTCGTTTTTGTTATTCGTATCAACTGCATTAATATAGCTCATATACGCCGTCAATGAAACTTTCGAATCAATAATCACCTCACGCTTATCAGGGAACTTTACTATAACGTCAGGACGAATTCTTTTTCCTGTTTCCGTTTTCAGGTTCTCTTGCAGGAAATATTCCTGATCTCTGCGCAAACCGGAATGTTCCAAAATAGAATCCAAGATCATTTCACCCCAGTCACCCTGAGTCTTACTTTCCCCTTTTAAGGCATGAGTCAAGTTCTCCGCCTGTACACTGATATTTGCAGTCTGTTCAGCTAAACGACGCATGGCTTCGTCAAAAGAAGTCTTATTGGAAACCCTTTTTTCATTAGCATCCTGAATAACTTTTCCCAAAGAATCTAAATGGTCCTTGAGCGGCTTCACCACCTGTTGCAACTGTTCTTCTCCGTTTTCTTTCAATCTACGGGTTTCTGCGTCGAGCACTTCATGAGCCAATGCATGAAATTCCGCTTTCATTGATTCTAGACGCTCTTTGTTACGAAAATCCATCTCCTCTTGCTGATGTAGCAAGTTTTCTTTGTTTTCAGCTCTGATACGTTCTATTTCAGCTGTAAGACGCTCTGTGTAATTTATTTGTGCATCGCGCTCCGCAACAACTTTAGAAATCACTCCGGAACTTTTAGAATGTTCCCATAACGACCCACAGATTAAACCAACAACCAGGGCCACTACAACTGCAATGACAATTTCCATGTATTATTACTGTTTTTACTTATTCCGCTATTCCCTATTATTCCAGTATTTTCAAGGCCATGCTTTCTCCCAGCAGTCGGCATCTTTCAGCTGTTTCAAAGGAAAAACCTTGTTTCATTTCTACAGGCTCACCAACCAGTTCCATTCCTGGAGAAGACGCAAATTCTACGAGTTTTTTTACAGCCTGTCCTGCCCAGGAAAAAGAACCAAAGCAACCTATGAAACGATTTTTCAGCATGCGATGTTGCAAATCTGTCACAAAATGGTCCATTAACGGATAAAGTCCATTATTGTAGGTAGGAGCACCTAGTAAAAGCCCTTTATAACGAAAAGCATCGGCAATTAAATAAGAAGGGTCCGTTCTACTTAATTTATGCATTGAAAAATTCTTCAGGCCACCACGTATCAGACCCTCAGCCACACATTCAGCCATCTGCATGGTATTCCCATACATGCTTCCAAAAACTAAACAAACACCTGGTTCACCTTCATAAAGACTCAAACGATTGTATTCCGCTAATACATGAGGTATACTCTCCGTCCAAACAGGCCCATGCGTGGAACAAATCATTTCCAAATCCAATCCAGAAACTTTCTTTAACGCCATTTGAACCTGACAACCATACTTCCCTACTATATTCGAATAGTAACGCACCATTTCAGGGAAATAAGGTTCAATATTGATACTTGAATCTAAAACACCACCATTGAGAGCTCCATAACAACCAAATGCATCACCAGAGAAGAGCGTTTTGGTATGATTTTCGTAAGTCACCATTGTTTCTGGCCAATGAACCATAGGTGTCAAAAAGAAAGTGAATGAAAGACTTCCCAGGTCCAATTTTGTTCCCTCTGTAACACAAAAAGTTTTACCCGTCTCACTATAAAAGCCTTCCGCCATTTGCAATGTTTTTTGATTGCCGACCAAACAAATTTCAGGATAATATTGACGAATAAGTCCAACACTGCCGGAGTGGTCCGGCTCCATGTGATTGATAATGAGATAATCTATTCTACGTTCACCTATAATTTCTTTTATTTTCTCAATAAATAAGGGAAAGAAACGACTATCTACCGTATCTATCAGTGCTATCTTTTCACCAACTACAATAAAAGAATTATACGAAATACCATTTGACAGCGGCCAAAGGCACTCAAAACGCTCTTTATTCCGGTCGTTTACACCTACATAATAAATATTTTCCGTTAATTTCATACTTCTTAATTATCTTTGCCCCAAAACTAATTCTTCAATTACTTTCGGGTAATTTGCATACTCTAATTTATGAACGTGCTGGGCCACCTCTTCAGGAGATTCCTCCGGTAAAACCGGACATTTTTCCTGAAAAATAATACGTCCATGGTCATAATCTTCATCTACAAGATGTATGGTAATTCCAGATTCTTTGTCTCCGTCAGCAACAACTTCCTGATGCACTTTCATGCCATACATTCCTTTTCCACAATGTTTGGGCATCAAAGCCGGATGTATATTAACTATTTTATCTGAAAATTCTCGAATCAGAAAATCTGGAACCAATACTAAAAATCCTGACAATACAACAAAATCTATTTGATATTGTCTCAACAAAGGTATCAGCTTTTGCTCATCCAAGAATTCCGCTTTAGGTAAATAAACAGCCGGCACCCCTAGACTTTCAGCTCGCTGTTTAACACCTGCTTCCACACGATTGTAAACCACAACAGCTACATTCGCAGTCTTTTTATCTTGAAAATATCGAATGATATTCTCTGCATTAGTTCCTTCGCCAGAGGCGAAAATGGCTATATTCTGCATGAACAACCCTTTTTGTGATGATTATTTTTGCAAAGTTAGTAAAAAAGCCTGTCTTCTTATTCAAGCAAAACGTTTAAATCACAAGCTATCTCTTCCGAAATATGATATTCTGTTTGTTAAACCTTATCTGATTCAAGCTTTTGCAAGACCTATATAGCGAAGAGAGTAAACATCTCCTGTTTGCATTCACAACATGCAAATTATCGAGATTCCGTTTATTCCATTTTCCAAGACTCATATTGAAAAGCATGGTCTCATTGTAATGATTTCACCAAAAATCAATAAAGTCTTTATTCTCCCCAAGAACTACGATCCAAATTACGATAGCCAATAGCTTCAGAAACATGAGAAGACGAAATTCGAGTAGAATGAGCAAGGTCTGCAATGGTACGAGCTACTTTCAGAATTTTTTCATAAGCACGAGCAGAAAGATCAAAGCGCGTCATAGCCGCATTTAGCAAACTTAAACCAGCCTCATCTGGTTCTGCAAACATATGAAGCATCTTGCTTGACATTTGCGCATTACAATAAAAGCCGGCAGTTCCTTTGAAACGCTCATGCTGCAACATGCGAGCCTCAATCACTCGCTCTCGCATGGCAGCACTGCTTTCTCCCTGGGGAGTACGTGCCAAATCTTCAAAGGGTACCGGTGTCACCTCTACCTGAAGATCAATACGATCAAGCAATGGCCCAGAGATGCGACTCATATATTTTTTGATTTGCCCTGGAGAACATTCGCAACGATGTGTTGGATGATTGTAGTAGCCACATGGGCATGGATTCATCGCTGCAATAAGCATAAAAGAACAGGGTAATTCAATATTATATTTAGCTCGACTAATAGTGATTTTTCTATCCTCAAGGGGTTGACGCAAGGTTTCCAATACGGTACGTGAAAATTCGGGCAGTTCATCAAGAAAAAGCACTCCATTATGTGCCAAACTAATTTCACCAGGTTGAAATGTACTGCCACCACCAATAAGCGCTACATCTGAAATCGTGTGATGCGGACTCCGGAACGGGCGTCGTGCAATAAGCGATACTCCAGGTTCCAAAAGACCGGCTACAGAGTGTATTTGGGTAGTTTCCAAACTTTCAGCTAAAGATAATGGCGGTAAAATGGTAGGCAGCCGTTTAGTCATCATCGACTTTCCGCAGCCAGGGCTACCAATAAGCAACATGTTATGACCACCAGCAGCAGCTATTTCAAAGGCTCGCTTTACATTCTCCTGCCCACGTACCTCATTAAAATCACTGTCAAATTCTGTCTGATGTTGAAAAAAATCACGCCGTGTATCGACCACAGTTGGTTCCAATAGTGAATTTCCATTCAAGAAGTCTACGACTTCAATCAAATGATGAGCACCATAAACATTTAAATGATTGACAACTGCTGATTCATACGCATTTTCAGTAGGAACAATCAACGCCTCATATCCTTGCTTGCGTGCTTCAATAGCTACTGGCAGGCACCCACGCACACCTCTTAAACTTCCATCCAAGCCCAATTCCCCCAAGAAGAGAATTTTACCCAGTTTTGCCCTCTCTACTACACCAGCACATGCCATCATGCCAATAGCTATAGGTAAATCGTAACCCGTACCTTCTTTCCTTAAATTAGCCGGAGCCATATTAATAATCATCGACTCACGCGGAGGTTTAAAACCCGTGTTAGTTATAGCACTCACTACGCGGCTATAACTCTCCCTAATAGCCGTATCAGGCAAACCAGACATCAGGAGTTTTTCACCTCTGTATGTATTTACTTCAATTTCTACTATTGTTGCTGTAAGTCCATTGACTGCCGCACTAAAAAGATGTACGAGCATAATTATTATTAGTATTATAAAATCTTTCGCAATTCCGTTTGCATTTCCACATCATCCAAATCTCGCCCTACAATAACCCCTTGTGGGTTAACTAAAATGACAGAAGGTAAATAACGTATCCCAAAAACATGAACCAGAGGTGACTGCCATGATTGACGATCACATATATTTAAACCGATAATTGTATCAGACTTGATTCGTCCCATCACTTCTATCGTATCTGCATCCAAAGAAATGTTTAACACCTGCATTTTACCTAAATACGGCCGTAATAACTTGCGTTCCTGTTTTACAAACGCCATAAAATCACTGCCCCAAGTACTCCAAAAAGAAATCATCGCCCATCGTCCGCGCAAAGTTTCGTTACTCACTTTTTGTCCCTGCATCGTTATCGCAGAAAAAACTGGTAGTTTTTGACCTTTACAACATTTTGAAAGGGGAAACAGACGCATATCGAGAGATTTGAGTGAAGCCCGTTCTGGCGAGGACTTCATAAGTAAATTCAATAACAATTCTGCCTTCGTATAATCTATTTTCTTGACATTGATAAAAACTTCCTCATAAATAGCCTGTGACGCATAGCTGGCAGGTTGAAGATGAATAAAATCTTCTGCCATACGCTGTACTTCAACATCGTTTTTTTTCAATATCGAACGACGAAAATCTGTAAGTAATTCATTCTCCTTACAACCCGAAATACGTGTTGACAAGAGATTATTGGCATCACCTTTAATAATAATATTCTTTCCAGGTATGGCCACAACCTGCATTTGCATAAAATTGGGATATTGCACGACCAATAGTGCTGTATCTTCTAGGGCATGGGTAAAATGGAACTCTCCGTCCGTGACATGAATGGTGTCAAAACTACCCCAAGAAGGGTCTTTACTGAATACGTAAAACTCTCCATCCTGAAGATTTTTAAATTGCCCCTTAATGGTAACATTCCCACGACTCCCGCCACAAGCAGATAGCAATAAAAGTAAACAGATTGTTAGAAAAAAGTTTTTCATATACATAAATTTAGTTTAATAAAAACAGAGGCCCGCTCTTTCAGAGCGGGCCTCCTATTTCCTTAAAGCAGCAAACCACTCAATTTATTTCAAATTATTTACTCGTCAAAACTTTGAATGTGGCATCATTTCTGAGTTTCACAAATTCTAAATCTTTCGCAGCATAATCAGACAAAGTTTCATCTTTACCAATAGCCTCACGCAAATTATCCACTGCAATATCATTGTTATTAGTGCGAACAGCAATAATACTTTTCAGATAGCTCGTCATCGCATCAGCCTTTTGAACGCCATTGAGCGTCTCAGCAGCTTTCATATAGTCTTTGGATAGAATCTGAGCCAAAGCAGCACTATTACTTTTCACATCACCAAAAGATTTTACTGCTTGAGCATAATTGCCCTGTTTCAGATACAAATTGCCCAATGCTTCATTCAAGGCATTACTTTCCGTTCCTTTAGCCAAATAATTTTGAGCTGAAGTAACATCATTATCCATCAAAGCCAACAACCCCAAGTTTACATTAGGCTCAGCAGCATTATCTTTCACAGCTACAGCTTTTTGCAAATAACTCTTGGCTGCATCATAATCGCCCTTTTCAAAAGCCATCGTGGCTAAATCATTATATGCACGATAATCGTTTGGATAAACCTGCGTTGTCTTCTTATAAATATCTTCCTTTTCACCATCTTTATCAGTTAACGTAGCATCATAAAGCATTTCTTCAACACTCAGTTTTGTTGCATCATCTGTGTATTGTTTTTGGATTTCGTCGTCAGAACGGCCGATCAATTCATAATTGACAGCAACACGAGAACGACGCAATTCCGGCAATACTTCTTTTGTCAAATTGGTAAACGCTGCAGACATATTCCGAATTTGATGTTCGCGCTCCTCTGGGTCCTGGTACATGGAAAGAACACGAAGAATGACTTCTTTATCCTGGATATTGGAAGCAGAAACAAGTTCTTTGAAACCTTCCCAATCTTCTGCTGTATATTTAGTATCCACGTCAGATTCCAGACCAGTCCTCTTAAGTTGCGTATTGATATAACTCTTTGTTGATTTTTCACGATCTTTGGCAACTTTTGTATTCAACTTCATACCACCATCGGGAGATGCATAAGCAGAAACTTCGACATTGTCAAGGGCCTTTCGGTCCTCGTCTGCATGAATATCTTTCAAAGTTTTGATAAATTGCTGTACAGAAATTCCCTTCAACTCACTGTTACGAATTCTAGCCTGTTGAATAAGAAATTTAATATTGGCCTCCTGTTTCTGTTTTATTATGTGCTGATAGGCATCGGGAGCAAAAGCCACACCGGCACCTTTGAGTGTGCGGTTCACCAATTCGGAAGTAGAAAGAACGCCTTCAGCAACCTTAACTTCAGGAACTTTTACGGTCTTCTTCCCTATTTTGGCATCAAAGGTCAAATAGAGATCACTCTTTTCCATTTCAGGAACGTATTTGAAACTGCTCTTCATCGTGTAATTGCCTCCTACCCGATATGAAATGCTTTGATTGTTGGCCTCCACTTTCTCACCTTGGAAAGTTGCACCATTACCAGCAGTTTGACCACCGGCATAACGTAAAACGGGAGTTACGGTTACTACAGCTTTCTTCTTCATATATTTCTCAGGAAAGCGTCCATTGATAGTTACCGGCACTTGACCGCCAACAGATTCTAACGGAGACGGATTGACTGCGAAATTGTCAGCTGAGAGAGGACCCATCTTACTGCAAGAGGCCAATAAAGCGGTTGCAGCCATGGTTAAAGTTAAATACAATTTAGTTTGCATCATTATCTAATTTTATACTATTCTTCAGGCAAAGGTATAAAATTCATCTCACAAAACAGAAGTTCCATTTTGTTTTTTATGTCTTATAAGTAAGATTAATGTTCATTCTCACGCAGACGAATTAACGTAAGACCATCACGAAGCGGAATAATAACTTTTTCAATCCTATTGTCCATTGCAATAAAATCATTAAAAGCACGTATCCCCAACGTTTGTGCATCCTTATCATAAGCAGAATCGGTCACATGACCATCCCACAATGTATTGTCTGCCAAAATATATCCACAAGGATTCAAGTGCCGGAAACAAAGTTCATAATATGCCAAATACTGTCTTTTGTTACCATCAATAAAAATCAAATCAAACGGTGCCAATTCTTGAGATAAATCGGTTAGTACGTCCCCAATACGAAAGTCGATACGATTTGCCCACGGAGAGTTTGTAATTTGAGGACGTGTAAAATCTTCCAGCTCATCATTGATTTCGTAAGTAATTAATTTCCCATCACCTTCCAACGCAGATGCCATACATAATGCGGAATACCCCGTATAAGTCCCAATTTCTAAAATTCTCTGAGGACGAATCATCTTAACAAACATACGCAGTAACTTGCCCTGCAAATGTCCCGAAGCCATATGAGAACGCACTAAGCGGATATTTGTAGAGCGATAGAGTCTGTAAAGATATTCGTCCTCAGCGTCTATATGATTTAGGATATAATTTTCAAGAATCGCTTCATTCATCATTTTGCCTGAGATCGCTTTAACAATGCTTCCAGAGCCAAACGATAGCCTTCAAGCCCAAAACCACATATCACACCAAAACACGCCGACGAAATCATGGAATGATGACGAAACTCCTCACGCACGAACACATTTGAAATATGCACTTCCACAACCGGTGCTTTAACGGCTTTTATCGCGTCATGCAAAGCTATCGAGGTGTGTGTATACGCACCTGCATTTAAAATAATTCCATCTGCAGAGAATCCCACTTCATGCATTTTATCAATCATAAAACCTTCCACATTGCTTTGAAAATAGTTAATCTCCACTTCAGGATAATCCTTGCACAGACATTCAAAAAAAGGATCAAAACCAGCATCTCCATAAATAGTAGGTTCGCGGACACCCAATAAATTCAAATTTGGGCCATTAATTATTTGTATCTTCATGACAGCAATACTTTTGTTTTTACTACTTTTGCGCCAGAGCAAAGTTATGAAAAATATTATAGACACAGTCGTAAACCTCAAAAATAAAGCTGACGATTTAGATAATGTTCACCATCAGGAGCTTCAGTCTATCGTCATTCGTTACCGCAATTATCTCATGTTAGAAAAATCGTTTTCGCCGAACACGTTGGATGCATATCTGCGTGACTTGGATAAACTTTTACGATTCTTCTATTCTGAAAAATTACGGCCACAAAAAGCGAGACTAGTGAATCTTCGTCAATTTGCAGCTGCTCTTCACGACGTCGGTATCGAACCTCGCTCTCAAGCACGCATTCTAAGTGGTGTTCGAGCCTTCTACCATTTTATGTTACTTGACAGAATCATTGATGACGACCCCACAGAACTTTTGGAATCACCTCAGATAGGTATCTACCTCCCCTCGGTACTTACAGTACAAGAAATTGACAGCATGATTTTCACCATTGACCTGAGTAAGAAGGATGGACAGCGAAATCGTGCCATGATCGAGCTTCTCTACAGTTGTGGGCTTCGCGTTTCCGAACTCTGTAACTTAAAACTGTCTAACCTCTATCTGGATGAAGGGTTTATTCGAATTATGGGCAAAGGGAGAAAAGAACGACTTGTACCAATTTCTTCACGCGCCATTCACGAATTAAACCTCTATTTTTTAGATCGCAATCTTATAGAAATCCCTCCTAAATACCGTGATTTCGTATTTATCACTATTAGGCGGCATACAGCTAACATCGGACGTATCATGGTATTTCATCTTATCAAGCAACTTGCAAAAAGAGCAAATATTCAGAAAAATATCAGTCCACATACCCTCCGACATTCCTTTGCAACCCACCTACTAGAAGGGGGCGCGGACCTTCGTGCTATACAGGCCATGCTCGGTCACGAAAATATTACTACAACAGAAATCTACACTCATATTGACCGTAGCCGCTTGCGTGAGGAGATTCTCAATCATCATCCACGAAATCTGATCAAAGACTAATTACTTTCTTTCTGCTTGAACATTGCAGGAAACGCAAATCATCAGGATTTTAGAAAATCTATTTTATAGACTTTCGGCTTTTGAATTCACTTTTACGAAGAGAGTTATAATAATTTAGCAGATAAATCACTAAATGGCCTGTCAATCCATTCAATAATACATTAAGTACCAATATTACCCTGCCCCATTAGACTGTTCAAACATACTGTTTCTTTGAAAATAAGCCACAAGCTCTCTCCGGATATGAAGTCCTGAAAACAAATTAACCCTCGTTTTTCTAATTTCTTATCCTGAACTCAAATATCTGTTATAAAATCCATGCTTTCGAATGACCGAGTTGGATTAAATGCTCCATAGACAAAGGGTGAAACAGAATTTACTGTATTTCTCAAAGACAACAATACTAAAATACAACGCTGTTAAGCTGTTTTTTCGGTGTTCTGTTATTTCTTTAACAGCAGAAAGGCGCGGGCCCCAACAGGAGTCCGCGCCAATGAAAATTTTATGAAGAAAAGTTATTTGATTGCTATTTTCTTCTTTCCTACTATGTAAATGCCCTTATTCAGATTCTTTTCAGCTTCTGTAGCCTTTACATTCTTCTTCAACAGTTTTCCATCAATTGTATATACATTAACTTGGTCTGTAGACTTTGTCATTGCTACCTGATGGATACCTGTCATTAGGTCTTTCATGTCGACAATCAAGTCAGCTGCGCCTTCCTCATTAACAACCATGTTCGGATTGATGTAGCCTCCGCGACCTGCAATACTGGTACTCGTTGCTGACGTAATGGCCAACTTCGAATCAACAAATATTCCCAGACCTGCCTTTGAAATGGAAAGACCTTGCAACGTTCCAACCAAACCATTCGGTACAATTGCGGACGTATCAATAACCGTTGTTGGCACACTGAATCCGATGGGTTCAGAATCAGCTGTTGCATCATATTGTGTATAGTCGTTAACTGTCATGATAAACGGTTCTCCTGCCTCGAAATCATTTTTCAATTTCAAGCCCAAATGGGTTCCCGTTGCATCTATATTAACATACTTAACAGCATATGTACTAACAACACCTTCATTAATCTTCATCAGAGATAAATCACCCTTTAATTCAAACGGCAACGTCATGATGCGAATACTGTTATTAGCCATTACATTAAATGACATATCCTCTCCAGGTTTAACAGCTTCAAACTTCCATGCCTGCTGACCACCGATATTAGACGGCCAATTTAAGACAATATGATTTGTATCATCAGCCTTCAAAGCATCCAACTCATCTTTCACATTTACCTGAATGATCTTAAACTTACCGTTTCCGTAATACATCAGTCTGTAAGGAGTCTTTGCATGAGACATCAATGGGGAATTATCGGAGCCATCACCAACATACGGTCCGAAATACTGACCTGTACCTAAGCTCTGGATAGCGTATTGGCCGTCCTTTCCTGCAATCGGCACAAAGCGCCAAACTGCATATGGATCGCTCGCAATATTAATTTGATCGATAGGATAACCACCCACCATGAGTTTATAACCAATTGAGGTACTTCCTAAGAATATAGGCTGATTGATCGCATAATCCACACTCGAACCACTAACAATATTGTACCACTGGTTAGGAACAATTTGACCTACGTGAGTCATAAATGTTGCAAAAGCCGTGTTCATCTTGTCTGTAGCTGCTTTCAGAACAGCAGCCGTAGGCTGTGTTGGGCTAACAGTTGCTTTTGCATCTTGAACAGCTTTACGGAAAGCGTCGATAGCCCCCTGTGCATCAACAAAACCTATACCTGTTCCAACTACAGAGCTGTCAGCATATGTAGTGTATTTATCAAACAAGGAAGCACATTCGGTAGAATCTGCATACAATGCAAGTACCGCGTTCAAAGCTGTACGCAACGTATTAATAGGCTCATCCGTTAAAATTTCATGCTTACCAATCTTACTACCCGTTTCGATAGCAGCATCAAGTGCATCAGCAACAGGTTTCATACCATCCACATAATCGTACTGAATACGATCAGAACCAAGTCCGGTATACAATTGGAACTCACTCATATTCCAGAAATAACGATTATAGGTACCTTCTGTACGTTCTGTAGCAGTTCTTCTTACAACCATACGGACATTACTATACGTTGCACCGAAATGAATCATCGGAGAGGTATAGTAAGCTGTACTTGGGTTTCCATTAATCATATCTGGTAATGACTTAACCAGAACCCAAGAAGACTCGTCCTGAGCATTATTTGTAACATAAATATCTACACTGTCAGGGCTGTCTGTTCCACCTACACGTCCTGTGAAATCAATATATAGGCTGTCAACAGGCGTCTTAGAAAGATCTATTTGCAAATAATGATCGGCATCAGGTAACGTACTTCCATTACTCGTATCATAAGCGGAATGGCAATATGTAGCCGTATTGTTATCTATTAAAGCAGCAAGACCACCGCCATCACCAACTTCAATAGAATTGGCAGACAACTGATCTACACTCCGAATCAAATCTATCGTCGAACGATGTACATTCTTAACCGTTGTCTTGGCACTATCCAGCAGAGATGCCATTACATCATCTAATGAATCACGATTCACCCAAAGTGAATTCATAGCCTTAACAGCATCCAAAATAGCCGTTGTATCGGAACTAACAGCCGTCTGATTGGCTATCTTTTGTTCACCTTCCTTTATCAATGCATCCACACGGTCACAAGCCTCTTTCATACCCACTACCGTGTTATATTCAGATTTTGCTGAAGGAATGGCACTATAAACCTGGAATTCACTCAAATTGAAAAATGGCAGTTGAGTCGTTGAATTCACACGTCCGCCGGCAGCGCCCGTTGTATTGTTAACAACCAGACGAAGATAACGATAAGGCTGAGTCAGTTCAAAAGTAGGAGAAGTATATTGCCCTTCAGAAGTATTGCCAGGGAATCCTTCAGTCAAATGAGAAATGGCTGTCCACTCAGCATCTGAACTATTGGCATCTTTACCAAGAGCATCATCATTCGTAACATATACATTGACATCATTCGGATTGTCATGCCAACTTCCCGAACGACCGGTATATTCAAAAAACATTTTCTGATAAGGAGTTACCAAGTCTACCTGCAGGTTATGAGCCGTTGACGGACCTGCTGCACTCCAAATAGAATGGAAGTATGTGCTGGTGTTTTCATCAATCAAATTAGCATAAGAACCCTCATTCGGTTCCTTGGCATTACTCATAATCTGACATCCTGCGTCACCATCTTTGGCATTCGTAATCAGGGCATCATATTCGTCATTCTTTGCACGCTGAATCTTGGCTTTAGCGATCACTTCCGTCATGGCAGTTGCAGCAAATGTTTGTGGACCTGCCTGAATCAAACTATCGATCAGGGTTTGATCCGTTATTTTGCGAACATACCATGTAGAAGCCCCACCTAAACCATCTTGCCAAGTAACGATGAGTCCACTCTTACCAGCACCACTCAAATGGCCTTCAGTATGATAAGATTGGGTATTGGCAATATTGCAGATATTCCATTGGGCAGACTTGGCCAAATGAATAAACAATTGAGGAGTTGTAGGTGCTACCGTCAAAGGAACGTGTTTACTCTGTCCCACCACCGTGTTTATATACTCACCGGTAACCACATTCTGAACTGTAAACGAACTATCCGTAACCGCTGTTACTTTAAATAACTGCATAGGATCTTTTTTATTGGCATCCCCCCAGCTCAACTGACTATGAACATTGACGCCCATTCCTTTCTCGACTTTTTGCAAATTCAGATATTCGGGATAACCGTTTACAAAATTATAATAGCCATCAGTTACCTTAATCATACTACTCTGTAAGTCTTTCAGAGAATTTCGCAAGGTACTCAGGATACCCAAATACTCTTCGTCACTATGGCTCTCGTTTATTGCAGCCTCTCCAGCATTATAAGCAGCCGTATAAGCATCAATCTTATCCTGCGGATAATAGCCAGGATCCGTTCCCGGGAAAAATTTCAATCCTATTAATGAAATACTGTCGACTACAGTCTTCAGCAGTGTCTGAGGGTCTGCTACTTTAATCGCCTTGTACATTTGGAATTCATCCAAATTCCAAAAATAGCGATTATAGGTAGTTTCCTGACGCAGTGAAGTAGTTTTCCTCACAACGAAACGAACATAGTTATACACAGCTCCAAGGTCAATCATTGGAGACACATAGTGGGCTGCGCTTTCGTCACCTTCTACCATATCTGTCAAAGACTTCACCAATTTCCAAGAATCATGAGCAGAAGTGTCATTCGTGCAATAGATGTCCACGTTGTCCCATGTATCATGGTTTGAACCTGCACGTCCGGTAAACACAAAAATAATCTGCTGGGCCGGTGAAGTTGAAATGTCGACCTGCAAATAATGGTCTGCATCCGGTAGTGTACTTCCGCTGCTGGTGTTGTAACCGGAATGGCAAAATTGTGTCGTTCCATCGATCAAAGCAGCCAAACCACCTCCATCACCCTCTTCTACGGAGTTGGCGGAAAATTGATCGGCGCTGGAAACCATACCCGCACCTTCATCATAGGTATAGACCCCGCCATCATCATTTACGATACGGACCACTTTGCTGGAAACCGCTTCGGAAATGTTCCAATTTGCACTAATGACAAACAATAGTGCGATAAAATAAAAAAATTTTTTCATACTTATTACGTTTTAAATTAACATTAATTTTGATTGTTCCTTTTAATATTTAGCGCCAAATATAAGCATTTATTTTTTTATCCTCCAAATTTCTGGACAAAAAAATCCCATTTTGGCACTAGCTAAATAAAAGCGCGTTAAAAACAGGCGTGAAACATCATAGTCAGATTACTTTTTAACATAAAATTTAACTATTAAATTGGCAACAAACAAGCGAGATCAGGGCTGAATATGAAGCCAAATTTCTCTATGATGAACGCTCATTTAGATCCTCCAGTTATGCGACTCTTTCAATCAAAGCTACTCACAGTATCATCTACAACTATTATTGCCTTGCAAAAAAGTGGCAAAATCTTGCTGTCTGCTTTATTCATGAGGTTTTCGAGAAAGAACTCAAGAGGAGGACGTGCATTTTTAAAAGAGATGAAGAGTCATTGAAAACTTTGAACTGCAATTTTTTTGGAGAGCAGACATTCAAATATCACCATCAGAAAAGTCAAAAACACTTCAAACTAAGACCGCCCAGACTATAGATATCGACCACATCACAGATTTCCAATATTCTGAGCAGCCATTACCACAAATATATTTCCTATTTTTTTCAGTGTTACAAAAGATAAAATTTATACCAGACAACAATCCTATTTAATAACTGAAACTTACCACGCTCATCATTTAGCCAATTCAAAAATTTCATGCACTGCGCGGCTGTCCAATTTCACATAATTACCAATCAAATCTCCTTTATCTTCATGAAGTTTGCTAACAAGCAAATCAATATCCGGATGATCTATACCTAATTCGGAAAAAGTAGTAGGCAAATTGATAGATTTGAAGAAATTTTTAAGGCACTGTACACCTTCCAGGGCCATCAAACGATGATCCCGCTTTTCTGGAACATCCCATACGCGAGCAGCAAACTGGGCCACTTTTTCGGGCTGATGGACAGTCATCCACGTGAGCCATGCAGGCTGAATAACGGCAAGACCGGCACCATGAGTAACATTATAAACTGCACTTACTTCATGCTCCAGAAAATGACTCGCCCAGTCTTCCTCCCGTCCTACTCCACAGATGCCTATATGAGCAACCGTACCACTCCACATCAAATTTGCACGCGCATCATAATTTCCTGTGTCACTGATCACGACAAGAGCTGCATCAATAATCGCCTTTAGGACCCCCTCACAAAGTCGATCCGTAATCTCCACGCCCAAGGTGTTTGTAAAATAACGTTCCATGACATGCGACATCATATCTGCTATCCCACAAGCTGTTTGCCACGAACTTAGCGATAGAGTAAGTTCCGGATTCATGATGGAGAATCTGGGTCTCAGCACCTCTCCCGTACGTAAACTGATTTTATGCAATCCATCCGACTTCGTAATCACACTATTTCCTGAAGCTTCACTGCCCGATGCCGGAATGGTTAAAACGACTCCGACTGGCAACGCTTCCACGACAGGAATCGTACCCGCATAAAAATCCCAAAAATCGCCGGCATATACTACCCCCGCGGCAATCGCTTTTGCAGTATCTATCACAGAACCACCACCAACGGCAATCATAAAATCAATTTGATGAGTACGCGCAAGTCTGATCCCTTCATAAACTTTATGGTCGGTAGGATTAGGTTCTACTCCCCCCAATTCAATATAAGGAATGCCAGAACCCGTAAGTGATTTTTCCACCCTGGCCAATAATCCGCTTGCTATCACATGACCTTTACCATAAACAATCAGGGCTTTATTGCCGCCATATTTAGCAGTCAATTCTCCCGTTTTACCTTCTGTTTCACGTCCAAAAACAAATTCTGTAGCACTCTGAAATACAAATCCATTCATGATCCTTCATTTTGATTACTGGCAAAGATAAATGAAATCACCCCAACCGGATACATAGCAAATTTAGAAACAGGTTATTTTATGAAAAAATATCATTTCATCGCGATAACCGCAAAGCAGGATATACAGATTGACTTCGTCTATTCTCAAAACTACGCCTCAAAATACCACTTAAATATATTGCTGTCCGGTAAAAAGTTTTCTTATATCATTTTTAATGGCACCCGAATTTATAGGGTCCAAGAAAGTCCGAATCTTTTGTAATGATCTATAAACCAAACCGGTTTGAGATGTAGTCATTCTTGAGCACTTTATGAATATGTCAGACAGTATTCTTTTACAGCTTTTTTGCCAAACAGCAGTAAAGTACCTTTGTTGACGCGAAAAGAGGGCTTACTTTTAGAAGAATGGAGTATAAAACACCTATTTACAGGGTGTCTTGTCCTAAAATAGGTTGACTCATAAACTGAAGAATGATGAAAGAATTAGAAAAAGGAAAAAATGGAACAAGAGTGTTTGCGTCTCGAATTTTTTATAGCGAAGAAGTTCGTAAGGCGGCATT
>Ga0183100_1000153_pt1 | contig 87312 bp, 85 predicted proteins | sample Biomet2_FD_127789 | JGI IMG/M metagenome (GOLD analysis project Ga0183100, IMG submission 127789) | Microbial communities from bioreactor (seeded with anoxic lake sediment) at LBNL, California, USA - Biofuel metagenome 2 | ecosystem: Engineered > Bioreactor > Anaerobic > Unclassified ...
CCAGCGCCATCCGTTTGATGAGCCGGATTGATTGCCTGTCCCGCAAATATATTGACGTCAGTTGCCTCCTCAAACAGCATTTTAGCAATTTGTGACGCTCCATCACGTCTTTCTGGCAAATCCCAAGGAAGCGGCTCATCTGTCACATAAAGCTCAGCAAGTTCCAACACTTTTTTCAGTGTAATAACACCCTCCGTCGCCAAATCCACCCCATCGATATAACTAATAGCTGGCACATCGGCTAACTCTGCTTCGCCATCCTTTACAACTTTACCCAAAAATCGAGCCGCCGCCTGCAAGGTTGACCCACCACAAACAATATGCTTGCCTCGTCCTTTAAAAAAAGTGGCAAGCACCTTTTCATCATCTTCTTTGTGTTCCGGTGGTCCTATCATGATGTGCACCGTTTGCCTTTTCCTAATTTTTAAAACCATAATAGTGACATCATCATCAGGTGAACCTAGGCAAAGGTCCCGACAAGTATCGGCTAAGAGTGTCGCCATCCGTTTGGGAGACATATCCGGCGCATACCACTTCTCCACAAATTCTATCACATCTCGACGGCGAAATCCCTCTGGCATCGTCTTGCCAACGCCTGCATTTATCATGCCATCTGTCGCCAAAATGAGCATATCACCGTCCTGCATAGCAAAGTGGCTTTTGTGAATCTCCTTTTCACAAATCATTTCCTCTGTATCCTCATAAGATATATTTTTCCCATCCCGTAGCAGTATAGCAAACGGATTATCAAACTGAACCAGATGTACGTCAAACTGACTATCCATCTGCAAAATAGTGAAAGTGGAATACGCCATTTTCCGCACCTGGCAAATCGGCAATGTGGCCGCCATGGTGGATACACATTCGTTTATGGACATCTTCTCCTCGACCATCGTGCTTAAAATCCGTGCCGTGAGCGTCGCCAAAATATTGGCTTTCACGCCGCTCCCCATTCCATCGGATAAAACGGCTGTCATAGCATCATTCTTTTTTTGCAAAATATAAAAATCGCCGCAAATGGGTTCATCATGTTTTAAGAAACTAACCACAGCACTTTCGCATGCCCAATCATTCATGGATTTCTTCCTCCAGTATGATGGTATCTTTAAGTTTCGTAAGCGCCACTTTTGTTTCGGCGGCTGTTTCGCCCAATAAAGACGCTATTTCGTGCACAACGCGGAGTTGTTTTTCCACAATCTGATCGGCCATCTTCGCGGTATCTTCTTTTTGCTTGGTAATTTGTTTCTGACGACGTTTTTCATCGGTAATATCTTTCATGATACAGATAACCATGGAACTTCCTTTATCGTAAACAAACGTCTGCTCGGTATATTTATGATAGTTCTCTAAATACACACTATGGGTTTTAGGAACGCTTTCATCGGCAATGATGGTGGCAAAATCGAACTCATCCATAATGCAGGATACCGGTTTCCCTATTACATCGGAAGCATCAATTTGAAACAATGAGCAAGCCGCACTATTGATTTGTTGCACGATCAGTTCCCGGTCTACCGTCAAAATAGCGTTAGGTGTGACGCTTATAATCTGGTCGGAAAAAGACTCCGCGCGCTCTTTCATATACGGTAGGCACATGGTAATATCTGCTTTACCAAAATATACAGCGGCGGCTTTTTCCCTGCAAGTGGAATACCCGCAAGTACCGCAATTTAGCTCATCATCGATCGTATGTTTCCCCATTTTTTTCAGGATTTTAATAATTTCTTCTTCTGGTGGTATTTGCTTCACCGTTCTATCGATATAAATCTTCCGATTCATATCAACATCTGGGGCTATATCAAAATCTGCTTGATCTTTGGAAAAAGCCAGTTTTTCTACCCGCATACGCGCTTTAATTTTATGCGGCGCATCGATTCCCGTGGCGTGTCCGCCTACACAGCTCCCCTCACAGGCGCTCATCTCAATAAAGCAATTAGAAAGTCTGCCGGCACATACCTCATCTAAGGTATCTAGGCAACCCGAAAGTCCATCAACCGATAGATAGCTGACATCTGCCCGTATATTCATCGATTTTATAATACCACCGCTTACTGGGAAAAATCGAGAACGATAAGCATTTGATTCTGCCACTTTAGTGTCATCAAAATGAATGTTCTTTGCATCGAACCAACCATTCAACTCATCAAACGTTAGTACCGCATCGCAAAGTTCAGGAAGTTCTTCACATTCCGCTTTTTTAGAAATACAGGGGCCTAAGAATACCACTTTCGCGTTAGGATGTTCTTTTTTTATGAATTTCGCATGTGCCTGCATAGGTGAAAGCGTGGGGGATAAAAAAGGAACGGCCTTGGGGTAATACTTTTGAACCAAGCTCACTACTGTGGGGCAACAGGTAGAAATCAAAATGCCCTGCGGATTATTGTCAAGCTCTTTTTCATACTGTGTTTTTGTCAAAAACGCGCCAGTCGCCGTTTCAAAAGCGCCGACAAATCCCAGTTTGATAAGAGATTCCGAAAATGTTTCAAAGCTATCTACCGAGTAACTAGCGATGAAAGAGGGGGCAACCGAGGCATAAACTTCACCCTCTTTTAACATCTCTTTGACTCTGTCCACATCCGACCTTACTTCTTTGGCATTTTGCGGACAGACCGTTATACAGTTACCACATAAAATACATTCTTCGGCGATAATTTGTGCCTGCTGATTTTCAATCTTAATGGCTTTTACCGGACAATTTCTCACACATTTATAGCAATTTTTGCAGTTTGCTTTTTTAAATTGTAATACGCTCATTGTCTTTCTCCTAGATTCACGATTTCTTACTTTTACAAAGGCAGCTTTTCAAATGAAAAGCTGCCTTTTTTTATCTTGTTATTTTTATTTGTCTTCCTTGTAGTGTACATGCAACAGTTCATGTGAACGTGTTTTTAATAAACCATCATAAAGCGACATCACCATCGGATTTTCCTCTGAGCTCTTAATCTGTGCGCGCCTGTCAGAGCTGTATAGGCCTTTTGCTCTCTGCTGTTTTTTCTTAGCAAGACCGACTGGTTGTCCGGCACCACCAATACATCCGCCTGGGCAAGCCATCGCTTCTATTAAATCATAATGAGCTGTTCCAGCATCGATTTTCTTGAGTAGTTTCTGTACATTCTTAAGGCCACTCACAACAGCAATTTTAATTTCTTTGTCGCCAACCATGACAGTAGCCTCTTTGGTAGAAGCCATGCCACGCACGCCGCAAAATTCAATCTCACGTAACGCCCCAAGTCCTTTATTAGTAGATACACGTCTGATAACCGCTTCTGCCACACCACCGGTTGCTCCAAAAATAACGCCGGCGCCGCTGCCCATACCAAAAGGCATATCAGCGGATTCTTCTTCTAATTCACGAAAAACAATACCGTTTTCTTTAATCATCGTGGCAATTTCCTGTGTGGTGATAACCATGTCGATATCACTTTGACCATCACGCACAAATTCATCACGCGATGCCTCAAACTTTTTAGCGGTACAAGGCATAATGGCAATAACACAAGTCTCTCTACCATCTTCTTTATCTGTTTCCTTATAATACTCTTTTAAAACCGCTCCAAACATCTCCATTGGGGATTTGCAAGTGGAAATATGAGATAAATACTTGGGATTTCTTTTTTCTACATAACGAACCCATGCTGGGCAACAAGAAGTAAACATCGGGAAAGTCCCACCATCTTGTACACGGTTTAAAAATTCCTTTGTTTCTTCCATAACGGTAAGATCGGCACCCAAGGTAGTATCATACACTTCATCCACACCCATACGACGCAGTGCGGCTACCATTTTTCCCATTACGTTTTCACCCGTTTTTAAGTTGAATTCTTCGCCAATCGCTACACGAACAGCTGGTGCTATCTGCACAACAACACGTTTTTTAGGATCTTGAATAGCACTCCACGCATGTCCAATATCCCCTTTTATCGTAATCGCACCCGTAGGGCAAACAGCCGCACATTGACCGCAGCTTACGCAATCGGTATCTCCAATCTTACGACCGAACGCCGGTGAAACACGAAGCTGCGAACCACGTCCCACGAAATCTAAAATACCCATACCCTGAATTTCATCACACATACGAACACAGTCGCCGCATAAAATACACTTATTCTGGTCACGCATAATAGCAGGGCTTGTCTTATCCTGCTCCACTTTTTCTCTAGTATCATTAAATCGAACCTCACGGATACCATACTGAAGAGATAGCTCCTGTAATTTACACTTGCCATTTTTTTCGCAGGTGGTGCAATCGCGGCAATGCGCCGCTAATAACAATTCCAAAATCATTTTTCTGTGTTTTTGTAGTTTAGCCGTATTGGTTCTGATGTGCATACCATCACGCGGTTGCATCGAACAAGATGCTTCCACGCCGCCCCAATCGTTTTCCACGACACACATACGACAAGCGCCATATGTTGAAAGCTCTGAGTTATAACAAAATGTCGGGAGCTTAATACCCGCTTTTCGAATGACATCCAGCACGTTTTTTTCGCCATCAAAATCCACACGCTGATCATCTACATACATTGTTCCTCTCGCCATTTCTTACGCCTCCTTTATCGCTTTAAATGGGCAAGCTGATAGACATGCACCACATTTTAAGCATTTTTCTGAATGAATGGTAAATGGTTTCTTAATTTCGCCTGAAATAGCCCCTGCTGGGCACAATCTCTGGCATTTACTGCATCCTTTACAGAGAGCAGCATCAATATAAATAGTCTTTAACGCCTGACAGTCGCCAGCCGGACATTTTTTATCAACAACATGTGCCAAATATTCATCTTTAAAATATTTAAGCGTACTGGATACTGGATTTGCCGCTGTTTTACCAAGACCGCATAAAGCTGTCTTTGAAATGGTTTCGGCAAGTTCTTGTAATAATTCTAGGTCATCTAAAGTGCCGTTTCCTTTTACGATTCTTTCCAAAACTTCAAGCATACGTTTTGTACCTTCTCGACAAGGTACACATTTTCCGCAAGATTCATTCTGCGTAAAGTTCATGAAAAAACGCGAAACTTCTACCATACAGGTGTTTTCGTCCATGACAACCAAGCCGCCAGAACCAATCATAGCGCCCACTTTTTTTAGCGAATCAAAATCGAGTGGTAAATCCAAATGCTCTTCGGTCAAACATCCGCCAGACGGGCCACCAATTTGCACCGCTTTCAGTTTTTTGCCGCCTTTAACGCCACCGCCAATATCAAAAATAACTTCGCGCAACGTCGTACCCATTGGCACCTCGATAAGGCCAGTATTATTAACATTACCGGTTAATGCGAACGCTTTTGTTCCCGGACTGGTTTCTACGCCCAAAGAACGATACCAATCTACACCGTTTAAAATGATAAGCGGTACATTCGCGAATGTTTCCACATTATTTAAAACAGTTGGTTTGCCAAACAAACCTTTTTCAACCGTACGCGGAGGTTTAACACGCGGCATACCACGATTTCCCTCGATGGAAGCGGTTAACGCGCTGCCCTCACCGCAGACAAATGCGCCTGCACCACGATTGATATGAATATCAAAGCTAAAGCCCGAACCTAAGATGTTTTCGCCGAGCAGACCGATTTCACGAGCCTTATTAATGGCTGTCTGCAAACGGCTAACGGCCAACGGATACTCCGCACGCACATAAATATAACCTTTTTGTGCACCAACAGCATAACCGGCAATCATCATGCCCTCTAACATTTTGTGAGGATCGCCTTCCATGATACTACGGTCCATGAAAGCGCCCGGATCTCCCTCGTCACCATTACAAACAATATAGCGAACGGTTTCTTTTTGCTTTCTGACTTGTTCCCATTTTTTACCGGCCGGATACCCTCCGCCGCCACGACCACGAAGACCGGCATCTGTCACTTCTTTGCATAATTCTTCGCCTGTTTTCGTGAATATTGATTTAATGAAAGCTTCATAGCCGTCTTTTGCCATATATTCCAAAACGTCTTCCGCATCAGAGTTACCACAGTTTGCCAAGACAAGACGCGTTTGTTTCTTATAGAATGGGATTTCTTCTTGCCTGTGATACGCTTTATCTTCCAATTTATATAAAAGACGATCAATGATTTCATCGCCTAAAATGCTTTTCTCAATGATTTCATCACAATCTTCTAATTTAACCTTGATATACAAAACACCAAGAGGCTCTATTTTTAGTAGCGGACCCATTTCACAAAAGCCATGACAGCCGCTCTTTTTAAGACCAATATTATGGTCATGTGGTTCATGCTCTAATGAAACACAAACATCAATTCCCTGCTCTTTGCACTTTTCTTTGATACGATCATAAATTTGTAGCGATCCACCAGCCACACATCCGGTTCCGCAACAAATGAGGACGCGTTTTTGCTGTTTTTCTAAATGATCTTTTGCTATAGCGCAAGTCTTTTCATAATCCTGCGTGGTGAGTAATTTATTCATGAGCCGCATCCTCCTTTCGCACATCATTAAGCAATGTAACGGCTTTTTCAGGTGTCATGGCAGGATGCACCACTTCATCTAATGTAAGCACGGGGGCTAACCCACAAGCGCCTAAACATGAAACGGTTTCTAACGTAAATTCCATGTTATCAGTCGTATGTTTTTTATCAGACAAACCAAGCTCACTGCGAAGTTTCTCTAAAATTGGAATGGATTTGCGGACGTGACAAGCTGTCCCATCGCAAATACGAATCACGTGTTTGCCTTTCGGTTCCAACGAAAAATTCTCGTAAAAAGTTGCCACGCTATACACCTTGGCAACACTCACATCCAGTTCGTGTGCCACATGCTCCAAAATTTCCACCGGCAGATATTTATATTCGCTTTGAATATCTTGCATAATGGCAATTAGATAGCATGAATTTTTCCCATATGAGGATAAAATCTCATCGGCTTTTTCATAGTCAATTTTATTTTCCATCTATTCTCCTCCATATCTTTACCCTTTGAACCAACTTTCAAAAGGCACTTACTCCATAAAACACATATAGATTAAGTATATCGAATCCCAGATTAAAAGTAAAGCACATTGTGAAATTTTAGACAAAATAAACAAAAATGCGCGTGCTTCTTAGTAGCACACGCACATTTTTTATTTAGAAACTGGCACGAAATCTCCTCGATCGGTTACGACTTCATATCCCACAGATGATACTCTTCTTCTAAGGCACTGATTACACTCTGCCGCTTCTTCCCCTGTGCAGATTTTATTATCATACAGGGCATATTTTTTTCTGACACCCACAGGGGATAAATTGGGCATAAGCACATTAGCTCCCGCTAAAATCCCTTTTTCACGCCCCTGTGCATCCAACGTACCCAAAGCTGTTGTAGCGGGTAATAATACATTTGGAATCATCAATCGAATCAAACCAATTAAAAACAACGTTGTTTCCACGCTTCCATTCGGCATATCGGCAAAATCTGTATCTTTATGTGCAATAAAAGGACCGATTCCAACCATCTGCGGTGACAAGTCCTTGATAAATAGCAAATCTTCCGCCAAATTCTCGGTAGTCTGATAAGGTGAGCCCACCATAAACCCACATCCGACCTGAAAGCCTATCTTCTTTAAATGATAAAGACACTCTTTTCGATTTTGAAGCGATAATTCCTTAGGATGAAGTTTCCCATAATGCTCATCATTTGCCGTCTCATGACGTAATAAATATCGATCTGCTCCCGCATCCCAAAACCTTTTATAGCTGTCATAACTTTTCTCACCAATCGATAGTGTAATGGCACAATCCGGATAAGCCTTTCTGATGCTTTCTATCAAGTCTACCATTCTGTCATCTGTATAAAATCCATCCTCGCCGCCTTGTAAAACAAAGGTACGAAATCCCAATTCATGCCCTTTCTCGCAGCACGAAAGAATATCTTCTTTCGTCAAACGATACCGTTCTGCATGAGAATTGCTTCTTCGGATACCACAATAATAACAATCATTTTTACAATAATTCGTAAATTCAATCAAACCTCTTAGATAAACTTTATGGTCAAAATACTGCAGACTATTTTTCCTTGCCAGAGAAAATAGATAGTCATCCTCATCTGTTGTATGATTTTCCAAAAGTTCAATCCATTCCGATTTTTCAAGATTATGCATTTTATAAAGTTTATCAATCAAATTTTTCATTCGAACTTCTTCCTCCATAGACTCACCATAAAACCTATTAATTATATATGAATATATCATGCAGAATGGTTGCCGTCAAGCCTGTTCCTTTTTCTCTCGCAATTAAAAATCCCCATTCTTATACTGGATCAAACCAATATACAAATAGGGATTGTTCATTTTTAATTTAGGCTACTTGCGATAATTTCGCCTTTTATTTGTCATAAAAAAACCTTTTCTTTTTTTACGCGAATTAACCTGTCTAACAACTACAAATGTGACGAATAGCAATACAATGATACAGACAGGAACTAAAAATAGAGGACTTGATAAAAAGTTATATGCTTTGTCCATCGTTACTAACAAATTATCCTGCTCGATAGATTCAGTCGCTACAAGCTTAACGGTGGCAATTTTATTTGACTTATAGTAATAGGAGGCACTCCCCAATACTTGTCCCTTTTCAACCGGTGCCTTGACGTTTTTTTCCACCTTATATTTAACCGTAACCTCTTTTTCATTTGCATCTTTAGGCAAGAGCGCCTTGACTTCTTCTTTTGTGCATAAAGTTACCGCATCTTTTTTCCTAGCCAAATCCACTTTTACTTCCGATACTGTTTTATTAGCCGGGGCAATGCTTTGTGTTTTAAATGCACTAAATCCCCATTTAAAGAGCCCTATTGTTTCTTCATAGCAATAATCCTTTGTACCTTCAAGCGGTGCACCCATCACAACGGACAAAAGCGGAAAACTTCCATTATCAGCTGCTGCTATTAAACAGTGCTGTGCTGGTGTGGTAAAACCTGTTTTAATACCAATAGCTTTGCTATACATATACTTTGAACCTTTATTGCTTGAAATCAATTTATTAGTAGAATGCATAACGCGCGTTTCTTTATACTTATTAGTAGGATTCATCGTATAAGATGGTGTTTTAACAAACTTTCGAAAAGAATCATTCTTCATCGCATATCGCGCCATAATCGCCATATCGCGAGCTGTTGTGTAATGATTATCATCAGGCAAACCATTTGTATTAGCAAAATGTGTATGCATAGCGCCTAGTTCTTTGGCTTTAGCATTCATCATATCCACAAACGAATCAATAGAACCTGCCACATATTCAGCAATAACATTGGCACTATCATTAGCAGAACTCACTAAAAGTCCGTACATCATGTCATTAAGTGAAACTTCTTCTCCGGGTAGAAGTCCGATGCCACTGGCACCAGATGGTAATTTAACGGCCGTATTACTCACTGTTAATGTATCATTTAGTTTGCCGTGTTCCAAAGCCAGAATCGCCGTCATAATTTTAGTCGTACTAGCCGGATACACTTTTAAATCAATATTACGCGCCTGATAGATTTCCCCTGTATCGAGATTCATCAAAAGCGAAGAAACTGATTTGAATTCCACATCTGGTCCACCATTTTGTGTAGAAACTGTATTTTGACTGGTGGTATTCTTTACTTTATCAGCCAACACTGCATTTTGCGGTAAAATGACTAATAGCAAGGTTAAAAACAAAGCCGTTAGTCTCCTCAATTTGATCACATCTATCATGCCCCCATTAAATTTTTCCTTTTGTTTAAAATTATAACAAAACTATCTGCTTTTTGCAATTCATTTAGTAAAATACTTCGTAAATTTCTTGCTTTTCGCATTTTTTAGGAAATACTTCATCAGTTTGACTATTGTATTTAAATAAGGGGTATGTTACAATAAATTTGTTTATATTTAGGAATTTTTTAACTGTAACAAATAAAATTGGACTATTTTTAGGAGGCCTTCACCCTTGGACATTGTTTTAGAATATATTATTAAGAAAAAAAACACGTCAAAAGATAATGCACTTATTATTGGTACCATACTAGCCGCTCTTATCCTAACGCAGGCAATTCTCACCATAAGCCTTAAAGTCTTGAATTTGGGTACTTTTGGTTTTATTGTCATTGCAGCTATTTGGTTCGGCGTTTATTGGCTTCTTACGATGCGTAGCAAAGAGTTTGAATATTCGATTACGAATGGCGAACTGGATATTGATATGATTATTGCCAGACGCAAAAGAAAACATCTTTTGTCGGTCAAAACACGTCAGTTTGAATTGTGCGCTAATGTGCATGATCCGGCTTTCCAACAGGCGCTAAACGAAAAAAAACCGGCCAATTCGATTATCATGGCAGCATCAGAAAAAAATGCACCGCGCACCTATTTTGTCGATTTGATCGCACATGACGGCAAACCCTATCGCTTGTTTTTTGAGCCTACGTCTAAAATGCTAGAAGCTTTTTCAAAATACAATCCGCAAAACGTGCATATCTATGCCTGTGCAGAAGATTAAGTAGTCGAAATACGGGGAGGGTCTCGTGTGATATATGGTATTGGTTGCGACATGACCGAAATTGATAGATTAAAAAAAGCAATTGAAAGCGAACACTTTTATAAGAGGGTTTTTTCAGAAGATGAGCGAAACGAACTCGCTATAAAAAACATCCCTCCTCAAAGTGTTGCCGCATGTTTTGCCGCAAAAGAAGCATTTTCCAAATCCATTGGTACGGGTGTACGTGGATTTGGTTTACATGAAATATCCTTGCTTCATACTGAAAATGGAAAACCTTATCTTGCCCTTTCTGGACAAGCAAAAATAATAGCAAACAACTTACAAATTAAACTATTTCATGTTTCTGTCTCCCACACAGGCTCGCAGGTTATGTGCGTGGTCGTAGCAGAACAATAAAGGAGGCTTTTTTTGTGCAAGCTCTTTATAATGGTCAAGATATGAAGTTGGCAGATCGCAGCGCAATCTGCGATTTTTTAATACCCTCTGTTTCTTTAATGGATGCGGCAGCACAGCAACTTTCGATTCAAATACGGAAGTTCGTTGAAAAAGATAAGAAAAAATGCGCGAACATTTTGCTACTGTGCGGTAAAAACAACAATGGTGGAGATGGGTTTTGCGCATCTCGCTTTTTATCGGAACTCTCACCGACCATCGCCGAATGTTATGAAGAAGGAAGTACTCTTTCTCAAGATGCACAAACGTATGCGCAAGTGGCCCACAAAATGGAGGTGCCATTTGTTAATATCTATCACATGCCAAAAGAAGAAATAACCGCCTTGTTTTCTCGATTTGACCTCATCGTAGACGCCATTTATGGCACAGGATTCTCTGGAGAAATTCGTTATGAGCCGATTAAAACAATTATCGAATGTGTCAATGAATCGACTTTGCCCGTCATAAGCGTCGATGTGCCAAGCGGCGTGGATAGTGCAACAGGCGCTATTTCTACCCCTTGCATTCATGCTAATCTGACCGTCACATTTGCCGCCATGAAAATGGGACTGATGCTCTATCCCGGCCATGAAAAATGCGGACAAATTACCTTAGCTGACATCGGTATGCCACCGGCGGCTATAAAGGCCATTACACCAGCGGCCTTTATAACAGACGATGAATTTATAGAAACGCACCTGCCAAAACGCTTTGCCCAGTCCCATAAAGGTTCTTATGGTCGTGCTTTGTGCATTGGTGGCAGTGAAAATATGAAAGGCTCCATTATCATGAGTGCGAAAGCAGCGCTCCTTGTTGGCGCTGGTCTTGTAAAGCTTGCTTCAATAGGAAGCATATGTGATGCTACCGTGACAGTAGCGCCCGAACTTTTGACAATGGCACTGCGGCAGGGTGAAGAAGGCGGCATTGATCAATGTTCCGCTGCATCTTTATTGGAAGAAGCTAATGGTTCTGCGGCTATTGCCATCGGCCCCGGTATGGGCGTATTTTCCGATACCGGGGCTCTCATACGTGAATTAATGACAGCATCCGTTCCTGTCGTAGCTGATGCTGACGCTTTAAATATACTCGCACAAGATTTATCTTTGCTAAAAAACAAAGGCATCCCTCGTATCATTACGCCGCATGAAATGGAATTGGCGCGTCTAGTACAAAAAGACATTTCCTATGTGCGACAGAACAAAATCGCTTGCGCCGAACACCTAGCCAAAGAATACGGTATCATCGTGGTGGCAAAAGGCGCGCATACCATTATCGCAACACCCGATAAAACCTATCTAAATCCAACAGGAAACCCTGGCATGAGCACGGCAGGCTCTGGCGATGTGCTAACTGGCATGATTGTCTCTCTTCTTGCGCAAGGTTGCCCCGCAGATGTTGCCGCTGTTTTAGGTGTTTATCTTCATGGCAAATGTGGCGATGTTGCCTCCCAAACTTGTGGATATATGTCGCAAATAGCGAGCGATTTGTTACGGGCTATTCCAAAGGTGCTTTCAAATTATGAACATATTTCTGATGTCGATTAGTGTCAGATAATGTCGGACTGACATATACTAAAATATAGATACACAAAACCATATGGAGGATAAAATGGATACATTAAAAACGAGAACCTGGGCAGAAATTAGTACGGATAGACTTTCTTACAATATACAAAGCTTAAAATCCTGCCTGCGGCCCCATACCAAACTGCTCTGTGCTGTTAAAGCGGACGGTTACGGTCACGGTGCTGCTTTTGTAGCCCAAACATTCTTAAAAGCTGGCGCGGACTACCTGGCCGTTGCTACAATCGATGAAGGCATGGAGCTTCGTGAAAATGATATTGACGCACCTATTCTCTGCTTAGGTTATATAGAAAAAACGCGCATTGCTGAAGCGGTTTCACATGATATTACCCTGACCGTTTTCTCATATGAATATGCTGAAGCTGTCAGCGCCGCTGCTGGAAGCCAAAGGAAAACAGCGAAAATTCATATTAAAATTGACACTGGAATGGGACGCATCGGCTATGTGTATACAGAAAAGGGAAATAAAGCTATCATTTCTGAAATTGCTAAGATCATAGCTCTTCCAGCCATTGAAGTGGAAGGCCTTTTCACCCATATGTCATGTAGTGATGAAGAGCAAAATCCTTATAATTATCTGCAAATTAATAATTTTAAAAAATGTATAGATGATTTGGAAAAAGAAAAATTATCGATTCCTATTAAGCACATTTGCAACAGTAGCGCTATTTTGAATTTTCCGCAGGTACACATGGATATGGTTCGTGCAGGCATCGCTTGCTATGGGCTTTACCCCTCCCCGACGCTGAAAAAGCGTATTGACCTGCAACAAGCGCTTACCTTAAAAACGCGTATCGTTCACGTGAAAACATTAGAGGCTGGCTATGGCATCAGTTACGGAAAAACCTATACGATACCTTCCAAACAAGTGATTGCTACCGTTCCCATTGGATATGCCGACGGCTATACTAGGCTTCTTTCCAATAAAGCACAAATGCTCGTTAATGGACAATATGTGAATGTTGTCGGAAAAATTTGTATGGATCAATGTATGATTGATGTGACAACTGTCCATAATATAAACATAGGTGATGAGGTAACAGTCATTGGGGATGAATCGACCAATATCAGCATTGATCACGTGGCGGAATTAATTGGAACCATTAATTACGAAGTCGTTTGCGCGATAGGAAAGCGGGTTCCTCGCATGTACATATAGAACCTGCTGGTATAAACTTCACATTGACCCTAACTTAATTGTGTTGTATAATATAAGTACTCACAAATAAGCGGGGGGGCTTTTTGTATGACTCATTCCAAAAAAATTACCATCACCTTATCCAAAGACACAATGAGAAAGCTTAATCATCTCAAAAGACAAAGTGGTCTAGATTACAATACCTTGGTAAATCAGGCGCTTTGCACTTACTTAACACGCGAGAAGAAAAAAAGAGTATTGAGCTTCATGCGACAAGGTTATACCTATATGGGAAAGATTAACCTAGAACTCGCAAACGATTGCATCGGTGTCGACGAAGACACCACATTGGTATAAGCAAGTAAACTTCAGGGAGTGAGTTTCGTGCAAATAAAAAGAGGAGATATCTATTACGCTGATTTAAGCCCCGTCATCGGCAGTGAGCAGGGCGGTATTCGCCCAGTCTTAATTGTGCAAAACAATATTGGCAACAAATATAGTCCAACTGTTATTGCCGCAGCTATTACATCGCAGATTAATAAAGCAAAACTTCCCACACATATTGAAATTCGCGCGGAAGATTATGGACTTTCTAAAGATTCTGTGATATTATTAGAACAGATAAGAACCATTGACAAAAAAAGGCTTCGTGAAAAAATAGGTCATTTAGACACTAAAAACATGCACAAGGTCAATGATGCTATTGAAATCAGTTTTGGTCTTGTCGATATGTAATGTTAGGTGGTATTTACTTATGAAACATAAAAAAACGCTATTATCGCTTACTTTTCTGCTTGTACTTTCCTTAGTCATTGGCATCGTAGCCTATGCCGCTTCATCAGCTGGCACCACAGACGATCCATTGGCATCGAAAAGCTATGTAGATACAGCTATCGATAATGTAAAAAAATACGTAGACGGAAAAACGCCGAGTTCCACAGAAGGTGGCTATACGGTTTTTTCTCTTAGTGCTGGAAAAACAATCATTGCTAACAAAGGTACGCAAATAATTTTGCGTTCTGGCAGTGCCACTATTATCTCCAGTAAAAACGGTGGAATCGCTGATACTACGGCTGGTGCTGATTTGCCAGATGGGTCTGCAATGCCGAAAAATCACCTGCTCATCGTTCCTGGTAGTGATGAACGTGGTTTTAAAACCACGAGTGATGCTTGGGTCATGATTTCCGGCGGTTACACTTTAAAGTAGAACGTCTTTAGGTGGGAAAGGATTCATATCGGTTTTCTTTATGAATTGTTAAATTTTTAAATGGACTCTTTATATGAATCCAATTTCCCCTCTTTTAGATAGATGCCCGCGCCAAAAAGAAAAGGCGCGGGCGTTTTTTATGAATTTTTTTGTTTTTAGTACAATTATTGACACAAAAACAATATATTTGCTATATTATTAATATAAGGCTTTTTCACAAAAGTCTCTTTAAAAATCATAAAGCGATAGAATACTGATATCCCAACAAAATAGAGGTGTGATTTATTATGGCAATAAGACGAATTAGAATAGTAGGAGAAAATATTTTACGAGAAAAAAGTAACGATGTCGATGTTATCGATCATAAAATCAGACGAATTTTAGACGATATGGTCGATACTCTTCACAGTACGGGAAACGGCGTAGCCATTGCAGCTCCCCAAATAGGCGTACTAAAAAGATTAATCGTCATTGACATGGGTCAAGGTCCCATCAAATTAATCAATCCTACCATCATTAAAAAGGTAGGAACTCAAGTTGTTATAGAAGGATGTCTAAGTATTCCACACACATTCGGAAAAGTTAAAAGACCGGCAAAGGTAACCGTACTAGCATTAAATGAACACGGCAAAAAAGTTATTCTGACAGGTACAGGAGATTTAGCAAAGTGTTTCTGCCATGAAATTGATCATTTGGACGGTATTTTATTTACCGATCTAGTTTCGGAATATATTTAGAAAATGATTGTTATAAAAAGTTTTGCCTTGCATCAAATACCTTACACATATCGCTTCACTTCAATCCATGTGCGACCTTTTTTGCTCGTGCCACCAATAGAGGACAATACAAACTTGCCCTGACCCCTCATGGATATAATGTCTCCCTCTTTTACTTCGAAAGTTGCTGAGGTCACCACACGATAATTGACACAAATGAGTTCTCGTTCAATTGCTTTTTTGACGGTTTCGCGTGAAAGAGAAAATCCACTGGCAACGATTGCATCAAGCCGTTTTGAAGCAACAGTGTCCGTGATGATTTCATACGTCGGCTCTTTTGATTCTACGTTTTCCCATGGTATTTCACGGCAAGAAAGAGAGACGTAACCTGCTTTATCAAAATTAGTCAGAAAAAAGGAAACCATGCCCCGCGATATTAAAAGGATGCTTTCGCTCTCACCTACCAAAATATCGCCAATCATTTGCCTTTTAATGCCGAGCCCTATCGCCGCCCCTAAGAAATCCCGATGCGACAGTTTTTCATGATGTGATACACAAATCGCCGCTAATAGCTCCCCCTTTTCTTCGTCAAAAATTTCTTCAATTTCATCTGGAAAGATAACAGCTATACATCGTTCAGCGCCATCATATCCACCCCAAAATACTATTTTTATATCAGCCAATGAGCCAGCAAGCAAACAAAATGCTTGTTGGGATTTTGATAAAAATCCTGTGCACATTTTTTTCCCACTTCGCTGTGCCAAATCGTATAAATCTAAAAGGCGCCTTCCTAAAAGGCGCTCTTCTTCATTTTGTGCATATCTAAGCATTATTTCTTGACCAGTCATCATGAATTCTCCCACAACTTTTTTAGTTCACCATTTTAAAAAAAAAAAAGCTCTCCACTCTTTATTCGTGAATCTTCCCTGCTTTTTTCACCATACGCAAAGCAAAATCTGCCGCATTCTTGACATCTGTTTCATCAGGATGCGTCAGTGCTTTATCAAAATTTTGGAGCATGAGCTGTATGGGTTCGTTTTGTGGATAAATATTCGAAATCGCCTTATATTTCTCCCTGACAATCATAGGCATTTTGCCTTGACAAAAAAAATATCCCTCGATTTCATTATCTTTGGCTGTGTATTTCATCACTTTATCTCTTATGTGTTGGAAATACACATCCGAACCGCCAAGCCCCACTGTGCCAAACAAAGCGATTTGCGCATTATGTAGTGTTTTTAAAAATTCACCGGTTGCCAAAGGGCAAGTGCCTTTTTCCACTCCAAATCCCACAAAATACAAATCCGGCTTCACTTCTGAATTCACTTCTTTGATTGGCAAGATACTCACATCGTGGTTATCTATTTTTAACCGAGTAAAAATAGCATCCGCAATTTTCTTCGTGTTTCCTGTTTTACTTTCATATGTTACATAGCATTTCATTGACATTCCCCCTAAAAGCGACCTTTTAAAAGCGTTCCCTGTTTTCTAACGCATTTTAAACCTCTTATGATTATATGCTATTAGCACTTATCATTATAATACGCTTTTCATTTTACAAACTCCTCTTTTTTATGGAATTTTTACACTATATATGTGGACATTACCCTAAAAATACCTTATAATGAAACGAGCTACAATGTTGAATTATATAAAAACGATGGAGGAACTTACTATGTTAAATCTTAAGTTGGATTCATCAGCCCAAAAGTTTACCAAACAAGTAGAAAATTTAATCTCGCTTGTCAACGTAAAACTTTGCGATGATGGAATTTTACTTTCAGCAACACAAGGAAATGATGGCCTTACTGTTACAAAAGAAGGCAATTCAGCATCTATCACTTACCAGAAAGAATGCGAATTTTTCCGAGGCATACTGACGTTAATGGAAAATGAAAATAAAGCAAGCTTTTCCATTCATGAAAAAGCAGAATTTGCATTTAATGGCGAATTTCTTGACAACTCTAGAAATGCGGTATTAACCATAGAAACCGTTAAAAAAATGATTATGTATTCAGCTCTTTTGGGACTTGATAACATTTTTCTATATAACGAAGATACTTTTGAAGTTCCGGAAGACCCCTATTTTGGATATTTTCGTATGGCTTATACCAAAGAAGACGTGCGCGTATTAAACGATTTTGCCAAAGAATACGGTGTCCGCATTATTCCCTGTATTCAAACATTAGCACACCTTAATCAAACACTTCATTGGGAAGCTCACAGTGAAATCCGCGATTTTGCCGATGTCTTATTAGTTGAAGAAGAAAAAACGTATGAATTAATCGAAAATACTTTAAAATCATGGCGCGATTGTGTCGACAGCGATGTTATTAATATCGGTATGGACGAAGCGTATTTCTTAGGACGTGGTAAATACTTAGACAAACATGGATTCAAACCACGTTTTGAATTAATGTGTGAGCATCTAAAAAAAGTATTAGCGCTCTGCACAAAATACAACTTCAAACCGATGATGTGGAGTGATATGTTCTTCCGTTTAATATTCGGAGATGGTGACAACAATGCTGGCTATTATTCTGACGAAAAAATAGATCCAGAGCTCTTAAAAATGATTCCAAAAGATGTTATCTTAATATACTGGGATTATTACACTACCGCTGAAGAAAAATACGATAAACAGATTAAAAAGCACTTAGAATTCGGCAATGATATCATGTTCGCTGGTGGCACATGGAAATGGCGTGGATGGGTTCCTGCTATCAATCACAGCCACAATGTCACGAAATTAGCTCTTTCCGCGGCTAGGAAAAATGGCGTAAATAGCGTATTCACCACTGCTTGGGGCGATGACGGTGCGGAAGCATCTGTTTTTGATATCATTCCTGGCTTGTGCTTATTTGCAGAAGAAAGTTACGCGGAAGATAATATTGATGAACGCGTTTCTTCAAAATTAAAAGCCCTCACAAACTATACTTTAGAAGAATTCTTCGAACTTTGTCAGCCAGATATGACACCTACTAAAAACATGGTACCGGAAACCAACCCAACCAAATATCTCTTATTCCAAGATGAATTAATGGGTATGTTCGACTTCCATGTGGCTCCTGATTTCCCACAATTTTATGCTGATTGCGCTAAAACAATACATGAACTTGCTGGGCGTGATTCTAAAGTAAATTATATTTTTGAAACAATCGCTTGTCTCTGTGATGTATTAGCTTTAAAAGCAGATGTAGGTATCCAGTTAAAAACGGCTTATGAAAAGGGCGATAAGAAGGCAATGGAAACAATCGCCAATAAAACTCTTCCAGAAATCTCAGAAAGAATCGAAACATTCTATCATGCATTTAAGTCACAATGGTATCGCGAAAACCGCACTGGTGGTTTTGATTCACAGGATTTACGCTTCGGTGGTTTAAAGCAACGTATCTTAACAGCCGAAGAAATGATCAATGACTACATAAGCGGCAAAATTGATCGCATCCGCGAATTAGAAGAAAAACGTCTCCCATATGACGGTCAATTCAGCGATGATAGAAAAGATATCAACACAAGTTGCAATGTATGGCGCCGCATTTCCACAACGAATATTATTTAATTTCAATTCCCTTTACCGACAAAAAAGGTTCTATGCAAAAGCATAGAACCTTTTTTCTTTGTCATCTAATAAAAATTTCTTATTTCGCTAATTTTTTAACAGCTTCCTGAAGCTGTGTATCTTCTCCATAACTAAGTTGCGGAATGGTTTTTTTCATCGCCGCATCAGAAAGTTCTACCTTTTCATCGGGATTAATGCCTTTTTTATGGATGTTTTTGCCGCTTGGTGTGAAATATTGTTCCGTTGTCAGCGACAAACCACTACCATCCTTTAGCTCATAAAGTGACTGTACAATTCCTTTTCCATACGAAGTAACCCCCATCACCGTCGCGCGTTTTCGATCCTTCATCGCACCGGTAAACACTTCAGAGGCACTAGCACTATTTTTATTAATCAGTATGACCATCGGCACGGGGTCTTTTCCATCTTCCGAATAGTAATATTTTTGGTTTCCTTTTTTATCTTGTGTATACACAATAACGCCCTTATCTAAAAAGAGATCGCACGCCTTACAGCACGCTTCTAAATCTCCACCTGGATTATCACGCAAATCTAAAACTAACCCTGTCATATGTTGTTTGTTTAACCCATCTAAAGCCGTTTTAATGCCGGGAACCGTATTGCCGTCAAACTTTGCCACACGCATATATCCAACCGTATTTGATACCATTTTATAGGCTACCTGTGACGTTTTAATATCGCCACGTTCAACTGTGAGTTCTTTTTGCTGACCATCACGTTTAAGTACCACTTTCATAGTTGTACCAATTGGTTTTTTTAAACTGGTACCCTTGGTATACGCAATCAGTTCATTATAATTGTCATGCGTAAAGGTTTTGCCGTCGACCGACACAAACACATCACCGCGCTGAATGCCGGCTTTTTCTGCCGTGGAGCCCTCATAAATATCTTCAATTACGGGATAATCCGAATCATTCGCATAGGCAAGCGTCACCCCGATACCCACATAATTACCGGAAAAAGAGTTCATGCGATCGGCGAATCCAGCTTTGTCATAATAAATACTATACGGATCGTCCAAGGAAGCCATGAGCCCTGCCAAAGCATAATCCGTCATTTTCGATCCGTCTTTTTTATAAATAAATTGATGATCAACAATGTTTTTTACATAGCTGAATTTTGTATAATCGAATCCATCATTGCCTAATAAAACAGCGAAAACTCCTGTCATGAGCAAAATGGTAGCACAAAACGTAGCAATACAAGAGATGACAATTTTCTTTTTAGTGCTCACAAAAATTCTTCCTTCCTTATTTCGAAACTATGATGAAAATGTGGATTTCACAACAAGCAAAATCCACATTTCTTCACTATTTTATTATATTTGAAAAACTATATTTTATCCACATATTAACGTAAGTAATTTATTGGATTCTGGTATTGACCGTTTAAAAATACGGTAAGATGAATATGAGGACCAGTTGAATTGCCCGTGGAACCTGATTTTGCGATAATCTGACCACGTGTTACCGTTTGTCCGACACTAACCAACAATCGAGAGTTATGCCCATACAGTGTGGCCAATCCACCACCATGATTAATAACAACATAGTAACCATAAGCACTACCATATGTCGCTGTTACAACTGTACCATCCGCACATGCGTATACATTCGAGTTCATAGGAGCAGATATATCAATACCCTCATGAAACGAATAAACGTGTCGTGTTGGATGCATACGATTGCCATAGGGAGACGTAATATTTCTCGAATCACACGGCCAGCCTAGTTTTCCTCCCGAATAGGCAGGTCCACCAGATCCGCCGGAATTAGGGGCAGAAGAATTTTGCTTAGCCGCCCTTGCCTCTTCTTCCTGCTGTTTTTGCATAGCAACAATCTCTTGGCGTATCGATTCTTCTTCTGCTGCTACCTTTTCTTCCGTCGCTTTTAAGGTGCTTTCCTGACTATTTAATTGCTGCATTAATTGGTCGGATTCTTGCGCCTTTTTCTTCTGCTGCGCTACCTGCTGGCTCGATTCGGCTCTATCGGATTCCAAAGCTGTTTTATCCGTCACTAATTCCTCTTTTACTGTTTGCACCTGCTTTTTACTACTATTTAACTCATTAATCAGTTGTTTATCATGTGTCGCCATTTCACGCACTAATTCAATGCGCGTAAACATATCCGAAAAACTTTTAGAGTTCAAAACAACTTCTAAATAGGAAGTGTCACCCTTTTCATACATAACACGAACACGGGTTTTAAAAAGCGCATCGTTCTTGTTTATCTGAACTGTTAGATTATTTATCTGGTTTTCTTTACTGACAATATCTGTTTGTTTTTTGGCAATTTCCGCATCCAACTTGTTAATCGATGTTGCTAAAACACTAATTTCGCCATCAATTTTCTTTTTCTGAGTTAAAACATCTGACTTCTTGCCTTGGACATCTTGGATTTGATTTTGTATCTGTTGTTTTTGTTTCTTAGCGTCACTCAGACTGTTTTGCTTATTATTAATCTTGCTCTGGGTACCGCTTGCCGCCGAAACAGAATAGGCAAAAATCGGTGCTAAAATGGCAAGTATCATAGCGGCAACTATCAAAATAGCAAAAAGCCGCTTCGTTTTCTGTTGCATAATTTGTCCCCCTTATGGATGCATGAATGCGTTTATACTTCCAAATACTTGCGCATGGAAAGCCCGCTCCCTATTGCCCCAATCAAAGTTCCTAATATAATAAATGTTGTCATAAACATACTAAATACACTTTGATAACTTTTAAACGTAAACAAGTCAAGTTTTAACGAAGATACTGCATTTAGGCAAGCAATATAGCCGACAGAAATAATAATAAAAGCGACTAAACTGCCAATAATCCCAATAATAATACCTTCTATAATAAAAGGCCATCTGATAAACCAGTCAGTTGCACCAACAAATTTCATAATATTAATTTCACGCCTACGTGCATAAACAGCCAATTTAATAGTATTGGCAATAATGAACACGGAAATAATTGATAAAAGCACCATAATCCAAACACTACCGGTTTTTACGCCATTTGTGATATTGATTATTTTATCCAATAATTCCTGTTTGTTGCCTACCTCTGCTACCCCATGAATTTTAGCGAGAGTCTTAGTCGTCTCGGCCGCATGGGTTATATCACGAAGTTTTACTTTATAGGATGTACGAAATGGGTTGTCATTTTGGAGCCCATCTAACGCGGAAGCATCTTCTGCAAATGCCGTTTTCATATAATTTAAAGCATCTGTCTTGGTAACCAATGTTGCACTACTAACATTAGAAATCGCTTTAATTTGTTTCGTGATATATGGCAAATTCTCATCCGGAATCTGATTATCGACAATCACTTTAATTTCGGCATCTGCGCGAACCTGATCGCTTATGTAGTTTACATTAATACCAACCGCTAAAAACAGACCCAAAATCAGCAAACAGCATACAACTGTAAAAATAGAAACCATGCTCATCAATCCGTTTTTAAATACACTGCGAAAAGCTGTGGCAATAAAATATTTTAAATTACTAATCCTCATCGTCGTAACAGCCTTTCTCACAATCACGCACAATACGCCCATCATCAATAGCAATTACACGTTTCCTGAATTTATTTACAATATCTTTGGCATGGGTCGCCATGATCACTGTCGTTCCACGGTCATTAATTGATTCTAAAATCTCCACAATTTCCAAAGCCGTTGCCGGATTCAAATTAGCAGTCGGCTCATCAGCAATAATAAGTGGTGGTTTATTGGCAAGCGCTCTTGCCAAGGATACACGTTGTTGCTCGCCACCTGACAATTGTCTAGGGTAAGCATGGGCTTTCTGCGTAAGCCCCACGGCGCTCAACACCGTGGGAATACGACGCCTGATTTCGCGTGTGGAAGCACCCACTACCTGCATGGCAAACTGAATATTCTCATAAATCGTTCTATCGGGTAGAAGCCTGAAATCTTGAAACACCACGCCCATCGAACGTCTTAAATAGGGAACTTCTTGTTTGGTAAGTTCATGCACTTTATAATCATTAATATAGATTTTTCCGCTAGTAGGCGTTTGTTCGTACATAAGTAGCTTAGCAAGTGTACTTTTCCCGCTACCGCTGGGACCTACCACGAAAACGAACTCACCTTTTTGAACCTTAAAGCTCACGTGGCTTAAAGCTACCGTATCATTATCTTCATAAGTTTTGCACACGTCAACGAATTCTATCACCGATAAAATCTCCTTACATTTTCATGGGATCTGCCTTTAAATATTTATTAACCATCATCGCTACTTTAAACACAATGGCCTGATCGAATTTTCTCAGATCTAACCCAGTAATTTTAAAAATTTTATCCAAACGATAAACTAATGTATTTCGATGCACGAATAATTGTCTAGAAGTTTCACTGACATTCAAGTCGTTTTCGAAAAACTTCTGAATGGTGATAATCGTTTCGTCATCTAAAGAATCAATGGAACCTTTTTTCAGGACCTCTTTTAAGAAAAGCTCACACAACGTTGTCGGAAGTTGATAAATAAGCCTAGCGATACCCAGATTCTCGTAGCCAATAATATTTTTCTCAGACTCAAATACATGTCCAATATCTAACGCTACTTGCGATTCTTTAAAGCACAAGCTCAAATCTCCTAATTCTCTGCACATGCTGCCTATACCGACACTAGCTGTTACCATAGCTTCGGCATTAATGGTTTCCACCATTGTTTTGGCTAATTTTTCTAGTTCATTTGTTTCTACTGTTTCCTTGTATTCTTTTACTAATACAATACTACTATCCGAAATATTAATCACATAATTGCGATCCTTTAATGGAAACATTCTACGCAACACATCATATGCCGCATTGTCTGCTTCGCTCGGAACTTTGATTAAAAATAAAGCACGTGGTACATCAATTTCTACATGAAGCTCACGCGCCTTGTGGCGAAAATCGAAAGGCAATAAATTGCCTAATAAAATATTTTTAATGAAAGCAGTTTTATCATATTTTTCATCATAATAAATCTGCATGTTCTCCAATGCAATCGTTAAAAGTTTACAGAAATTTTTCGCTTCTGCGCCCTCTCCTTTAACATAGATAATAAAGTTGATACCATTATTGACACCAATGGCAGACAAATAATATCCATCATAAAAATAATCCTCATCAGTCGAAAGACATCGGTCCGTCATTTGTGATGTCTGCTCAATTGAAGGCACCTGTCCTACGCTGGCTAATAAGTAACCTTCATAATCCAAGGCACCCATGTCATAATCCACATTTTCGGACATTTGCGTTAAAATCTTTTGAAAAGCTTTGCTAATCATCTTTTTCGACACCTCCAATAGTAATTTCACCAACCTACATATATACATATATAATAAACTTTTTTCGCGAATTTTGCAAGACATAGTTGATTTTTACGGATTTATTAACGGAATATTAATAATTATCGACAAATTTCTCACACTTTTTTGTGCAAAATAACTAGTTTTTTTAACATATTTTTATCTTTCCTCTCTGTTTCCTTTGCTTCACCATGAATTTTATCTTCCCCACAGAGGATAAAAAATGCTCGTTTCGTTCTCGTTTCTCAAATATAGTATCAAAAACAAAAGAGAGCACGAAAAAATTCGTGCTCTCTTATTCTTACTTATATTTTTACTTTTGCTCTTAGTTTAAGATAGTCAATTCGGTATCTTTATCAAACAAGTGAATCTTATTCGCATCAAAAGCAACTTTAAGGGTGTCATTATGTTTTGCTTTTGTTCTTGGATTAACTCTTGCTGTTAAGCTGTTACCAGCAACTGTTAAATACAAATTGGTTTCTGCACCAAGCAATTCGATTAAGTCTACTTTTGCTTCAACAATGGTTTCAGGAGAATTAGCTAAGAAAGCTTCTTCATCGTGAATGTTTTCTGGACGAATACCCATGACAACTTCTTTTCCTACATACTCTGTCAAATCAGCTACTTTACCATCTGGTAATTTAACTTTAAATTCACCAAATTCTAAGTACATACCATTTGCTTCTTTAACCAATTTAGCATTAATAAAGTTCATTTGTGGGCTACCGATGAAGCCAGCAACAAACATATTAAGTGGTGCTGCATAAAGGTTAGATGGGGTATCGATCTGCTGAATGATACCGTCTTTCATAACAACGATTCTAGTACCCATTGTCATAGCTTCAATCTGATCATGTGTTACATAGATGAAAGTTGTTTCCAATCTCTTATGAAGTTTACCGATAACTGTTCTCATATGAACTCTTAATTTTGCATCCAAGTTTGAGAGTGGTTCATCCATAAGGAATACTTTTGGTTCACGAACCATAGCACGACCTAATGCAACACGCTGTCTCTGACCACCGGATAAAGCCTTCGGTTTTCTATCTAATAAGTGGGTAATATCCAAAACGGAAGCTGCTTCCTCAACACGTTTTTTAATTTCTTCCTTTGGTGTCTTTCTTAATTTAAGACCAAATGCCATATTTTCAAATACGGTCATATGAGGATACAGCGCATAGTTCTGGAAAACCATAGCGATATCTCTATCTTTAGGGGGAATATCATTTACCAATTTGTCGCCTATATAAAGTTCACCAGAGCTGATTTCCTCCAAACCTGCAATCATACGAAGTGTGGTAGATTTTCCACAACCGGAAGGACCAACGAAAATGATAAACTCTTTATCTTCAATTTCGATATTGAAATTGCTAACTGCTGTTACGCCACCTGCATATACTTTTGTGATATCTCTTAAACTTAAACTTGACATTTATTTTATTTCTCCTTTCATGGCACTGCCATCTTCAAACATTAACTATATGTTACCATAAATGTTTTTAAAATGTCAGTACCACTATACACAAAATTCAGCTTAACATTTTAGTAAGATTGCATAAATGCATGAATAAAATAAAATGCCCTATTTTTCCGCTTCGTGACGCTTTTTTGCCTCTTCAATGATTCCAGTAGCTACACTATCTGCCACAGATTCATAGCGAGAAAAGTGAAAATCAAACCGACCTCTTCCCTGCGTCATAGATCGCAAATCCGTCGCATATTTGGCCATTTCTGACATAGGAACTTCAGCTGAAACTTCGCCTGTTCCATCATCTGTCGGATTCATTCCTAAGATACGACCGCGACGTTTATTAACATCACCAATGACATCGCCCATCATGCTCTCTGGCACACGGACTGTCAAAACACCAATAGGCTCTAATAGCGCAGGAGACGCCTTGCTAAGTCCCTCTTTATATGCAGCAGATGCCGCTATTTTAAAAGCCATTTCCGATGAATCTACCGGATGATAAGAACCATCGACTAAACTCGCTTTTAAATTTACCACGGGATATCCAGCAAGTACTCCATGTTCACAGGATTCTAACAAACCTTTTTCAACAGCTGGAAAATAATTTTTTGGCACAACACCACCGAAAATTTTCTCTTCAAAGGTTAACGCTTCATTTTCACCTGGTTCGAATTCGATGAACACATGCCCAAACTGGCCGTGACCACCCGATTGTTTCTTGTGTTTGCCTTCTGCTTTCACTTTTTTACGGATTGTCTCACGATACGGTATAATAGGCTCTTTTAAAACGGCTTCCACACCATAACGCAGTTTTAATTTAGAAAGCACAACATCCATTTGCTGCTCGCCAATACCTGAAATAATTTGTTCATGTGTTTCGGTATTGTTATGTATGGTAAAAGTAGAGTCTTCTTCATGAATTTTGATAAGACCCGCATTTATTTTCTCCTCATCACCTTTTTTAACAGCGTATAGAGCCAAATTCAAATTGGGTATTGGATAGGAAACACCGCCGAGCACAATATTTTTTTTGACAGAGCATAGTGTATCCCCAGACATTGTTTTTAAAAGCTTTGTTGTGGCACCAATGTCTCCACGGCTTACCGATTTTACTTCGATTTGTTTTTTACCGCGCACCATAAATAGTTTCCCGATCTTTTCGATGCAATTACGGTTGGGATTATACAGCGTGCTATCAGCCAAAATCGTTCCTGCATAAACACGGAAAAACGACAATTTACCCACATAAGGATCGGATACTGTTTTAAAAACCAAGGCGACCGGTTCACTTCCATTTTTAGAGATCTTGACATTTTCTTCAGTACCATCCTCTTTTTTTAAAACCGCATCTTCATCATCGACTTCATCGGGAGATGGAAAATATTCAATGATGGCATCCAAAAGATCTAAAACACCAATTTTAAGGCTAGATGACCCGCAAAATACCGGCAACACACTTCCATCTTTGATGCCGGCTTTTAATGCCGTATGCATTTCCTCTTTAGTAAATTCTTCTCCAGCAAAATATTTTTCCATGAGTTCATCGCTAGTCTCAGCTGCTGCTTCTTTAATCATCTCTATGATAGGTTCAACCTCATCTTCCATGGAATCCGGCATATCGCTATCCACCGAATTTTGTCCCTCAAATGTACGCATTTTTTTCTCAAGCACACTGATAAATCCTTCAAAATGATCGCCTTCCTTCACGGGTACAAAAAAAGGTGCTACTTGCTTGCCAAATGTAGCTTTTAGCTGCTCTAACACCTTATAGTAATCCGCTTTTTCGCTATCTAGTTTATTAACAAAAAACAGGCAAGGTATGCCTTTTACTTTCACTTTTTGATAGGCAAGTTCTGTTCCTACCACCACACCTGATTTTCCGCTGACCGTGATAATTGCCGCATCAGCCGCTCGTACACCTTCGTAAACACCCCCTTCAAAATCAAAATATCCTGGTGTATCTATTACATTAATTTTAACATCTTTCCAAATGAGAGGGGCCACTGCTGTTTTGATAGAAAATTTTCGTTTGATTTCTTCCGGATCATAATCAGTAGTGGTATTACCATTTTCCACGTTACCACAGGCACTAATCGTGCCGGATTTATAGAGCATTGCTTCGCACAGCGACGTTTTTCCTGTACGGCCATGTCCTATGAGGCATACATTTCTTACATTACTTGCTTGATAATTTTCCATCATAAATCTCCCCTTTTGTTTTGTTTTTTAGTATAAGCCTTTATACATTATATTCGACCTTTCTTTGTAATAACCTTTGTATAATATGCAAAAATAAACAAGTTATTTTTGTCTAAATTAACCAAAACAAACAAAAAGGGGCGCTGTAATATTGTGAGAAACTAACCGATTTCAATCATTTCTTATTTGGCTGAGGATATAAAAATGAAAAAGCACCGATGGCTTATAAAAAGTCATGGGTGCCTTTTCTCATTTCGTTATTCTATAACGATTGATTTATGATACTTAACTACTTCAAATCATTTTCATACTTTTGAATCATCTTTTTAACCATCTGTCCGCCGATACTACCAGCTTGACGGCTAGTTAAATCGCCATTATAACCTGCTTTTAAATTTACACCTACTTCACTAGCAGACTCTGTTTTGAATTTATCAAGAGCAGCTTTTGCTTCAGGAACTAATACTTTGTTAGTTGACATCTTTTTTCACCTCCTATATTGAAGTACATATATAATGTGTGCAATATGCGTGAAATTATATCATGTAATTTTTTCATAAGGAGGAAAAGAATTTTAGTTGAAAGCAATGTCTTTTGATAACATATATTCTACCCTATTTTGTATCATTATTTCATCGTCTTTTGATAAGATGAATTCACCTTTTTTTATTTTAAAAACTAATCCCTGTACTTCTTTTAAAATGGCCATATCTGAAAAAATGTCGGCTACGCGAAATTCGTTTTGTCCGCTTTGGCGTTTTCCTAAAATCTCGCCGCTACCGCGCATTTTTAAATCTGCTTCGGATATTAAAAACCCATCGTTCGTATCACACAAAACTTTTAGCCTGGCGCGACTTTGTTCATTTTGAAGTTCATCAAATAAAATGCAGTAAGATTGAAACTCTCCGCGACCCACACGTCCACGAAGCTGATGAAGCTGACTTAACCCAAAACGTTCTGCATTTTCAACAATCATTAAATTAGCATTTTTGACATTGACACCTACTTCGATAACCGTGGTGGAAATCATGACATCAATCTTACCTGCCATAAAGTCTGTCATAATCTCGTCTTTTTCCTTTTGTTTCATGGCCCCATGCAGAAGTGCCGCATGATAATTTTTTAAAACAGTTTGGGATAACGTTTCATATAATCTTTTTGCGTTTTCCAAATCCATTTTTTCACTCTCTTCAATGAGAGGACAAACGATGTAAACCTGACGCCCTTCCTCTACATTCTTGACGATAAATCGGTTGATTCGAGCGCGCATGGATTCTCCCACGGCAAAGGTTTCCACATTTTTGCGACCAGGAGGCAATTCATCAATAATTGAAATATCTAAATCGCCGCACAAAATAAGCGACAGCGTCCTTGGAATAGGTGTGGCGCTCATCACCAATTTATGTACGCCTATACCTTTAGCCCCGAGAGCCGCTCTCTGGGCAACGCCAAACCGATGCTGCTCATCGGTAATCACGAATGCCAGATTCGAGAAAATAATATTTTTTTGAATAATAGCATGAGTGCCAATGAGAAGATCAATCTCTCCTCTTATGAGGCGCTCTGCAATCTCTTTTTTGGTTTTGGCGCTCATACTGCCCGTAATCTTTTCAACGCGAATCCCACTATTTTGAAACATCTCACAAAAACTCTCATAATGCTGATTGACCAAAATTTCCGTCGGTGCCATTAAGGCGGACTGGCATCCATTTTTAGCCGTCACATAAATCGCAGCAGCAGCCACCGCCGTCTTACCGGAACCCACGTCACCCTGTACCAATCGATTCATCGATTTCCCACTTTTTAAATCTTCTAAAATTTCAAGAACCGCACGTTTTTGCGCACCCGTCAGGGGAAAAGGCAAACGGCTACAAAATTCCGTGAAATAGCCGTCATCCGCCAAAATATGTGCTTTCGTACTCTTGCTTTCTTCTTTCATATGTAGAAGGCACATCTGGTAATAAAATAGCTCCTCAAACACCATGCGGCGTCTCGCAATTTCTAAATCGGCAAAAGTTTTAGGAAAATGCATCTGGCTAAGAGCGTAATTTATCTCACACAGTTTCTGTTCTTGACGTATAGATTCAGGGAGAGTCTCCTTATAATCTTGCGGCAATATTTCTCTCACCGCATTGGACACTTGCTTTTGCGATAAGCCCACCGTAAGTGGATAGACCGGTACAATGCCGCCTATCTGCTCCTGTTTCCCTTCTGCTTCATAAATGGGACTTTGCATCTGCCATCCGGTTAAATGATAAACGATGCGTCCATAAAACAAATAGGTTTGTCCCACTTTTAAATGGTTGACCACATAGGGATTATTGAACCATAAAACATCCAGTTTTCCTGTATCATCATAAATCGTGGTTTGGCATAACGTCATGCCGCTCTTACCATGTGTTTTCCGCACAGCTGAAAAAACGGTTGCGCAAATGCCAACCGTTTTTTCTTCATTCAATTGTCCTATTTTAGAAATAATGCTTCTGTCCTCATATTCGCGCGGAAAAAAGAAAAGAAGATCCTGCGTCGTAAAAACGCCTAATCGATGAAACGCTTTCTTCCTTTCCTCACCAACGCCATGAATGACACAAATATCTTTTTCCTGCATGGTTTTCACCTTTTACTCTATCGAAATAATATAATAATAAAGAGGCTGGCCTCCCGATAACACCATAACTTCTTTTCCGCCATAGATAGTCGTAAGCTCATTTTGCAAACTTTCTCTTATGTTATCTTCCACATCCATACCACAAAAAACAGTAATAATTTCACTGTTTTCTTCTATATTTTCCGCAATGAGTGACAGACATACCTCTTTAGGGTTGTGCCCCACAAGAGCAATTTTGCCCTCACTCATCCCCAATATATCATCTTTTTTAATGTCTTTCCCATCGGCTGTTGTATCACGCACTGCATACGTCACACTCGCACTTTTGACATGTGAAACCGCCGCTTTCATATTCTCTTCATTTTCATTTATGTCACCGTCTTCGGAAAATGCATACATCGCGCTAATTCCCTGCGGGACGGTTTTACTTTCGATAACCAGCATGTTTTTTTCACAAATCTCTTTTGCTTGATTAGCCGCTAAAATGATATTTTTATTATTAGGTAGCACGATAACGTTTTCCGCATTGACACGCATAGCCGCAGACAAAATATCGTCCGTACTAGGATTCATGGTTTGCCCGCCTTCGACCACTTCATCGGCACCCAAGTCGTGGAACACTTGAGCAATCCCCACTCCAGCGCATATGACTACAAAACCATATTTTTTAGGAGGCTCTGTAAAGGCTGGTTTTCCACTCATCGCAATCTTGCTTACATTGGTTTCATCCGCTGTTTCTTGCATGAGCATATTTTCATGCTCTTCACGCATATTATCAATTTTAATTTTAGAAAGAGCGCCTAATTTTATCGCTTTTTCAATCACAATACCAGGATTGTTGGTGTGGATATGTACTTTGATAATATCCTCATCATCGACCACCATCATGCTGTCACCTATTTTTTTAATAGAAGCCGTAAACGCTCCTACATTGGGACTTGCTCCATTTTTTAAAACAATAAATTCGGTGCAATACCCATATTTAATCGAAGCCGTATCAATTTCTCCTGCATTTAGGGCAGGACTTTGCTGAACGACTTCTCGCATTGTACTTTCAATGACGGTACCGTTAATAGCTGAAAACATGCCCTCATATAAATAAACAAGACCGCTCCCACCAGAATCCACAACACCGGCCTGTTTTAATACTGGCAATTTGTCCGGCGTCTTGGCAAGTGACTTTTGGGCGGCTTCTACAACACCCTCCATCAACGCATCCACCGATATATCTTTTTGCTTTTTAACCAATTTCACCGCAAATTCAGCCGATTCTCGTGCGACAGTTAAAATCGTGCCTTCTGTTGGTTTCATGACGGATTTATAGGCATTTTTAACGCCACTATCTAAAGCCTTTGCTAGCTCTGGCGCTCTGCAAATATCATAGTCCCTCAGTTCTTTCGCCATACCACGCAAAATCTGTGACAAAATAACGCCCGAGTTTCCTCGTGCTCCGCGCAGCGCTGCCCCAGCAGCCGTCTGTGCCATCTCACCTACCGATGCTGTAATATGACGTTTAATTTCTGCGGCAGCAGCCATCGCTGTTAATGACATGTTCGTTCCTGTGTCCCCATCAGGTACTGGAAAAACATTCAACTGATTCACAACGTCCTGATTGTTGTATAAATGATTAGCCGCCGATAAAAACATCATGGAAAAAAGTTTTCCGTCTAATATTGGTGTCTCCATCCCATTCCCTCCGATTTAATCCACGCGTATTCCTTCGACATTGACGCGAACAGAAGCAACTTTAAGCCCTGTTAAAGTTTCTACTTGATATTTGACATTATTTTTAATACTGTCTCCAATGGTTTTAATATTGACACCGTATTCTAAAACAATATACAAATCGATGACCAGTTCGCGGTCTACACAAGTAACCCTCACACCTTTATCTAAAATTTCACGTTTTAATAAATTGTAAAGACCACCTTTTTTGTTTTGCGAAATCATGCCAACCACGCCATAGCAATTGGTGGCTGCAATACCAGCAATTTGGCCTACTACATCGGTCTCAACAGCAATATCTCCGTACGAATTTTTCATGACAAAAGCCATAAAAAGCACCTCCTATCTTTTTTATCATTTTATACTATAAAATGATTCATGTTTGTTTTTCGGGTTGTAACTTTCACTTTTATATGTTATACAAAACTCAAAAGATTATCCTTTGAAAAAATTTCTATAAAAACTTCAAACAATTAATTTCGTGTGCTGTTAAATGGCGGAACTTACCCACTGGCAAATTACCAAGTGTCACCTGACCGATCGCGATTCTCTGCAGATAATGCACTTCATAGCCGACCACTTCCAGCATACGACGAACCTGTCTGTTTTTGCCTTCTGATATGGTTATCTCAATGCTCGTATATCCTCTTTTTGCTTTCTCAACAAGTTCAACATCAGCAGGAGCCGTCACATAATCGTCTATTTTAACACCGCGACGCAATTGGGTAATGGCGCCAGGCTTCATATCGCCTTTTATGATAACCAGATACGTTTTTTTAACATGCTGCGTGGGATGCGTCAAATGAAACGCCAAATCACCATCGTTGGTTAGAATAAGGAGGCCTTCGGTCTCATAATCAAGCCTACCAACTGAGAAAACTCGCTCTTTTATCTCGCCTTTAATAAGATCTAAAACCGTAGGGCGATCAAACTGATCAGAGGAAGAGGAAATATAGCCCATAGGTTTATTCAACATAATATAGCATTTTTCTCTTTCAAGTGATATGACCTCATCGTCTACCTTGACCGTAACCGCTTTAGGATCAATTTTAAAACCCAACTCATCAATAATGATTCCATCTACTTTTACACGGCGCTCCAGCATTAATTGTTCAGCCTTGCGTCGTGAAGCGACGCCGCACGATGCCATAAATTTTTGAAGTCTTACTAAATTTCGCTCTTCTTCTTGCATATTTTCATTCCATTTCTATCATTTAATAGTTAGATTATACTCTGCTATTATGAAACTCGCAACCAATTTTTCAAAATTGCACCAAAATATTTAAGGAAAGTTTCTTTTTCTACATAATTAATGCCTGCCTTCGATACAATTGGTGTGCTCCCTGCTTTTATATTCCCCACATAAGCATCGATGGATCCAATCTTTTGTCCTTTTATAATGGGCGCTTTTATGCTTTTAGGCACATTGTATCGAAGATACGTTTTTACCTGTTCCCCTTTCGCCACTGTTACCAGCAAATCTTTAGCACTAAACAGTCTGGCATATTCACTTTCGCCATTTATGACTTTGATGGTTTTCAAAAATGTACCCTTTTTAATGACTTGCTGTTTTTCATAGTGATCGAAGGCATATTGAAACATTTTGATATGGTCATTCCAATCATCAGGAGCGTTTAGTGTCACGGTTACCACACAAAGGCCATTTGTTTGAGCGGCTCCTACAAGGCAGCGACCTGCTTCCTTCGTATACCCCGTTTTAACGCCTACTGCATTATCATATAATGACAGAAGTTTATTATGATTTCTAAAATAAACCGTTCTCTCATCCAAACAGGTAGAGGCGCTGGCAGACTTCAACGAACTGATACGCACAAATTCAGGATTTTTCATCGCATAAGCCGTGATAAGCGCCAAATCGTATGCAGTAGTATAATGCCCTTTTTCCGGCAAACCATGTGGGTTTTTAAAAACTGTATCAAGGGCACCGATTTTTTTCGCTTTTTTGGTCATCATCTGTGCAAATTTTGCCTCATCCTTACCCAAAAAACAAGCAATCGAATAGGCGGCATCATTCCCAGAATCCAGCATGAGCCCTGTTACTAGGTCGCGCAAATACATTTTTTCGCCGGTTTTTAAATAAATTTTCGTTCCTTCCATCTGTGTAGCCTTTATGGGTATGGTGACGACGTTATCTAATTTACCACTTTCGAGCGCTAAGATAGCCGTCATAATTTTTGTGGTGCTGGCCATGGGACGTTTTTCCCTTTCATTTTTGCAAAACAATACCTGTCCGCTATCCACATCCATCATACAGGCGCTTCGTGCCGACAAGCCTAGCTCCACTGCTTTGCCAGTATCCATAGGCATACAAAAACACAAACAAATCATGATGCAGATTCCCTTTTTAATCATGGCACTTTTTCGTTTCATAAAAGCTCTCCCAATTCATTCTAATATCGCCCATCTTCTATCCGATTAAGACGCACTTTTTAAATTTATATTCTAGTAGAAAATATATGCATTCCATCTGGCTTTATGCGAAAAAGAAAGGGGTAAGATTTCTTGCCAAATTATGAAAAACGTTGTATAATCAATGAAAACATATAGAAGAGGTGAGATATATGAAATGCCCTTATTGTGGACACAGCGAAAGCAAAGTAATTGATTCGCGTCCTACTGAAGAAGACTCTGCCATTAGAAGACGACGTGAATGCGAAAACTGCAAAAAACGTTTTACTACCTACGAAAAAGTTGAAACGCTACCCATTATTGTCATAAAAAAAGATGGATCCAGGCAAGAATTTTCTCGCGATAAACTTTTGGGAGGTTTGCTTCGCGCTTGCGAAAAACGACCCGTTGCTTTTCCTCAACTCGAAACCGTCGTCGATCGAATCGAAACATCTCTTTCCAATACCCTGCAAAATGAAATCAAGAGTTCACAAATTGGCGAAATGGTCATGCAAGAACTAAAAGATATGGACGAAGTCGCTTATGTGCGTTTTGCTTCTGTCTATCGCCAATTTAAGGACATTAACACCTTTTTCGACGAACTGAACAAACTGATAAAGAACGGTAAGAAGGAATTATAATGGAAAAATTCATTGATTTACACACCCATTCCATTGCCTCCGATGGGACCATGACGCCAAGTGAAGTGGTAGCGGAAGCTAAAAGGGCCGGACTTTGTGCCATTGCTCTTACTGACCACGATACCACGGCTGGACTTGATGAAGCAAAGCGTGCCGGATTAGAATGTGGCATTGAAGTAATTGGCGGCATCGAAATCAACGCCGATTATGACGGTGAAATGCACATTTTGGGTCTTTTTATCGATGAAAAGGATCCCGAGCTTTCCGCGGCTATAGGCGAAATGAAAAATTTCCGAGCCGTGCGAAACGAAACCATGATTCATGCCCTTTCCGAAATGGGGTTTCCCATCACGAATGAGGAAGTTTGCGCTCTAAAAAAAGGCGGAGACCTTTCTAACATTGGGCGCATTCATATGGCGCGCCTTTTGGTAGAAAAAGGTCTTTTCAAAAACGTGCAGGAAGTTTTTCGTGACTATCTGGGAACTGGCTGTCCTGCATATTTCGCCAAACAACGTTTTTCACCCCAAGACTGTATCCGTTTAATCCATAAAGCTCATGGTCTTGCTTTTTTAGCACATCCTATTTTAATCGTGCCAGAAGAAGATAGATTGCGCTCTCTTCTAAGCTTCTTAAAAAGTCAGGGGCTTGATGGCGTAGAATGTCTGTATTCTTCCCATCCGCCAGTCTATCAGCACTTATGCGAAACGATCTGCCATAAACTCTCTTTATTAAAGAGCGGCGGTAGCGATTTCCACGCAGATAATAAACCTCACATTAAGATCGGGCACGTTTTTAACGAGGCCCCTATTCCCTACAAAATCTTACAGGATATTAAAGATTTTCGCGATAATCTATTGTGATTTTGCAAATTTTATACTATAATAGTATATATTGAAAAAACCGTGCATTTTGCACAATAGTGGAGGTCAATACGTGAGAGTTATCTCCGGTAAAAATCGTGGACAAAAACTAATAGAAATTGAAGGGCAAGATATTCGCCCAACAACTGATCGTGTAAAGGAAGCAATCTTTAGTATGATCCTTCCTTTTATAGATGAAGAGGCAACCGTTTTGGATTTGTTCGGTGGCACTGGTGCTCTTGCCATTGAAGCATTAAGTCGTGGTGCGTATCATGCGGTTTTAGTGGACCAACATCGTACATCGTGCGATGTTATTGCTAAAAATTTGGAGGCCACTCATAACGAAAGCCTTGCTTCATTAATAACATCTGACGCTATTTCCTTTTTAAATAAAACGAACGATACATTTTCGATTATTTTTTTAGATCCACCATATAATAAAGGGTTTATTCGCGCATCCCTTTCTATAGTAGCTAAAAAGCATCTTTTAAAAAACGACGGTATTATCGTCGTAGAGCGCGATCACACAGAGGCAGCTCCTGATGTTTCAGGTCTCGCTGTACTTAAAGAGAAAAAATACGGCAGAACGTATATCACGCTGTATCAGAATGATTAAAGGAAGTTTTATATGAAAATAGCAGTTTACCCTGGTAGCTTTGACCCTGTGACAAACGGTCATTTGGATATCATCACGAGAACCAGCCGAATTGTTGATAAAGTCATTGTCGCCATTTTATGTAATTCTGATAAAAATCCGCTTTTTTCCACAGAAGAAAGAGTGACTATGCTAAAAACAGTAACACGTAGTCTTCCCAATGTGGAGGTCGCTATTTTTTCTGGATTGTTAGTAGAATTTATGGAAGAAATGAACGCTAACGTCATTATAAAAGGCTTGCGTTCGGTAACTGATTTTGAATACGAATTTCAAATGGCTCTACTGAACAAAGCCCTAAATTCCAATGTGGAAACTATGTTTATGATGACCAACGGTAACTACTCATATGTGAGTTCATCTGTTGTGAAAGAAGTGGCAAAATTCGGTGGTCATTTAGACGATCTTCTACCTCATGAAATTATTGATACCGTAAAAGAGAAAATGAAAAAACTATAAAAGGGAGTAAATACTATGGCCAGCACGACAAGTGTCTCTGATATCATTGATATGATTGAAGACGTTATTGAAAATGCGTCCTCCGTTCCGATAATCGGAAAAGTTCTCGTCGATAAAGATGAAGTTTTAGGTTTGATTCAGGATATACGCCTTAATATCCCGGATGAAATTAAACAGGCTAAATGGGTCAAAGATAATAGACAGAAAATTCTGTTAGACGCACAAAAAGAATCGGAAAACATGATCAAAGAGGCTGAAGCTAAAACGCTCGAACTCATCAACGATCATGAGATTTCTGAGCGTGCATCTGAGCAGGCAAACGAAATTATTTCCAATGCACAAAACAATGCCAGAGAATTGCGCCTAGGTGCCATTTCCTATGCAGATGAAGTATTTGAAGCTCTAGAGAACAAGCTTGTTAATTATGCAAAATCGGTTCATCAAAACCGTGCTGATTTAAGAAAATAATACATAACGAATAACTAATAACTAATAACACATGACCTCTATTAAAAACGATTTCCAAAATAGCATACAAGAAATCGATTTCTTGTCATGATTTGTCCTAGTTTCATATAGGACATAACCCTTTTACTGTAACCTATTGATGTGATTGGAGAATATGATACTATGGCAAAAAAAACGCCTGCACTTCCGCCGGTAAAGCGTGTGGAAGGCGATGAAAAATTAGTAGCTTTGAAACATGCTATGGAAAACATTGAAAAAACATATGGTGCTGGTGCTATTATGAAACTTGGTCAGCAACCAGATATGAAAATAGAGACCATTTCCACTGGTATTTTAAGCGTGGATATCGCTTTAGGCGTGGGAGGACTTCCCCGTGGTCGTATTATCGAAATCTATGGTCCTGAATCTTCTGGTAAGACAACGGTTGCTTTAAACTGCATTGCTGAAGCGCAGAAACAAGGCGGTATCGCCGCTTTTGTCGACGCTGAGCATGCTCTTGACCCAGAATATGCTAAAAAGCTTGGTGTCGATATCGATGAACTTTTGATTTCTCAACCGGATAACGGCGAACAAGGTTTGGAAATCACGGAAGCACTCACCAGAAGCGGTGCTGTCGATATTATCGTTGTCGATTCTGTGGCGGCATTGGTACCTAAGAGTGAACTGGAAGGTAATATGGGCGATGCACAAATCGGTCTTCATGCTAGGCTCATGTCCCAAGCGCTCCGAAAACTAGCTGGTATTATCAGCAAATCTTCCACTGTTGCTATTTTCATTAACCAGTTGCGTGAAAAAGTGGGTGTTATGTACGGTAATCCGGAAGTAACCACTGGCGGACGCGCTCTTAAGTTTTATTCATCCGTTCGTATGGATGTGCGCCGCAAAGAGGATATTAAGGAAGACAGCGAAATTATCGGTGTGCGAACTCGCGTTAAAATCAAGAAAAACAAGGTCGCTCCTCCTTTTAAAGAAGCTGAATTCGATAACATCTTTGGCGAAGGTATTTCCAAAGAAAGTTCCATTTTGGATACTGCCGTCGACTTTAAAATCATCAAAAAAAGCGGTGCTTGGTTCTCCTATAATGGCGAGAAAGTTGGTCAGGGGCGCGATAATACGCGTAAATACTTAGTAGAACATCCGGATATTTGTGAAAAAGTCCGTGCCGAGGTCATGGCAGCCTATTTAAACGATAGAAGTTTAGCTAAGTCTTCTTCCTCTGACGAAGAGGAAACTGCGGAAAATTCAGAGAACGCGGAAGATTCGAAAACCAAAAAAGTAAAAAGTGCTGTTTCTAAAGCAAAAGCCGTTGCCGAAAAATTAGCCGACGATGACATTCCCGTAGATGATGGGGATTTCGAATCACTGTTTGATAACGAGGAAGAACACGGCGAATAAATATTCACATAAAATTTCATAAAAGCAGGGGAGCCTATAGCTGAGAGTGAGACCAAAGTCTCTTACCCTAACAACCTGATACGGATAATGCCGGCGCAGGGAGCTACTATTTTAATTTGATGTTTTAAAACACGTACCCTGTTAAAATGGGGTACGTGTTTTTTTATATAATTTTATTTAAGGAGGATTATTTCAATGGAAAATAATCAAAAAGGATTTTCGCTAAAAGTACTCGTAGAAGGTGGCATGTTAGCAGCCATTTGTGTCATTTTAAGTCAGTTTGTTAAAATTACCCTCATGCCAAACGGCGGCAGTGTGTCGCTCGGTGGCATGTTACCAATTTTTATCTTTGCGTATCGCAGAGGTTGGACTAAGGGCGTATTCATGGGAATTGTGTGTGCTCTTGTCACGTTTTTAATAGGCGAAAAGTACTCATTCCACCCCGTATCTGTTTTATGTGACTATGTTTTACCATTTGCGATTATGGGTCTCTTGCCACTATTCGGACGCTCAATTCCTAAATGCATGATCGGAATTTTAGCAATCTCGGCTGTCCGTTTCATCTCCCATACCATTTCAGGAACCGTTGTTTTTGCAACACCTTGGGTTGGTTCTATGGTTTATAACGCTACTTATGTTATACCAGAAACTATCATTTTGATGGTGTTGATGGCTATTTTGATTAAACCTTTCCAAAATCATGGCATATTGCCAACGCCAGGTAAAAATGCGTTGTTCATGTAAATTCGCTCATACAAATAACCCTAAATAGCTAGAAAAAGGGAGCCGGAATAATTCCGACTCCCTTTTTCTATATATCGAATCCTTATTGCCACATGCTACCTGAAAACCATCTAGCGTAACAGCACCTACGCACCTATGCAGAATTTTATTCTATCTTACACCAGACTAACTGCGGTTTACTACATATAAAAAAGGACTTAAGATTCCTCTTAAGTCCTTATAAATAGTTATGTAGCTTATTTTGCTCTTGCCGCTTTAATGTTTTCAATAAACTGTTTACCGATACGGGTAATGCTCTCGTAGTCGCCAGTTTTAGCGCCACCTGTTAATGCACTACCTGCTCCGCAAGCAACTGCACCAGCTTTAATCCACTCACCAACATTATCAACCGTTACGCCACCGGTTGGCATGATTTTTGCTTGTGGAACTGGACCGTTGAACGCTTTGATAACCTTAGGACCAAATAATTCCCCTGGGAATACTTTGATAATGTCAGCGCCAGCCTCCATAGCGGTAACCATTTCACGAACGGTCATAGCACCAGGCATAACTGGAACTCTGTAACGATTACAAAGTTTTACGGTTTCAGCGTCAAAATATGGGCTAACGATATATTCTGCACCAGACAAAATAGCGATTCTTGCTGTTTCAGAATCCATAACGGTACCAGCACCTAAAATAATTTCATCGGAAGAATAACATTTTGCTACCTCTTCGATAACGTGGTGAGCAGCTGGAACGGTAAATGTCATTTCAATAGCGGCTACGCCACCTTTGATACATGCTTCTGTAATTTTTTTCGCTTGATCAGCATTGCTTGCTCTAACAACAGCAACAATACCACAATCGGTAATCCTTGTAATAACTTTTTCTTTATCCATGAGTAAAACCTCCACATATAGTTTAACAAATTATTTCATAACAGAAAAATTGTAGCATATTTTATCAATTGATTCAAGGCGAATTCTATACAAAAATATGCAAATTGCCTTTAAATCTTACCCTATTTATTCGGTCTTATTTTGAAAACGTCATATTCATAAAGTTGATGCTTTCATTGACCCATCCCGTAATATAATCATTGACTAAATCTGGCATTCCAATTGATGTTTCATTTTCACCAACGGAAAGCCCATGACAACCTTTTGGGAAGATATGCATCTCATAATTGACACCATTTTTCGCAAGGGCTTCTGCATATAAAAGTGAATTCATAACCGGCACGCAATCATCTGTTGAAGTATGCCAAATATAAGCAGGCGGCGTTTTCTCGCTTACTCTATTTTCCAAAGACAAGCCCGCTCTCAAGGCCTTATCATCCCCCGCTATAACATCAAATGATCCAACATGCGCATATTCTCCCGATGAAATAACGGGATAGCATAAAATTTGAAGATTCGGTTTTAACATCGCACTTTCCACACCGAAATACTCTGATAAAAACGATTCATGCCACATAGTGGCTATTGAACCCGCCAAATGGCCGCCAGCTGAAAAACCAGCAACAATTATCTGATCAGCGTCAACATGATATTCATCCGCATTTTGACGGATCGTCAGGATTGCTTTTGCAACATCTAAAATAGCCTGTGGATAGGCATACGGTGTAACAGAATATTGAACGACAGCCGCATTAAAACCTTGTGCTATATATTTTAAGGCAATTGGTTCTGCCTCTCTTTCTGATAAAAACTCGTATCCACCACCTGGACATATAATGACTATTGGGCGTTTTTTATGATGTAATATAGAGGGTTCTTGATCATATTCCCGCTTTTGCAGCAAATACAAATCCATGTACGGTACTGGCTTATCTGACTTTTTTTCATATTCATGTTCATTCCATAATGCAACTTTTTGTCCTAACATTTCAATTTATTCCTTTCTATGTATGATTTTTTATATATGATTATTTTGATAATGTGACATTAATAAAGTTAATGCTTTCATCAACCCATCTCGCAATGTAGTCATCACACAAGCCATCAGCGCCACAGGATGTTTCCTCCTCTGCTATGGAAAGTCCATGACACCCTCTTGGGAAAATATGCATTTCATAGTTAACCGAAGCTTTGGAAAGCGCCTCCGCATATATAAGTGAGTTCATAACTGGTACAGCAGCATCCGTCGTTGTGTGCCAAATATACGCAGGTGCCGTATCTTTAGTGACTCGTGTCTCAAGTGATAACTCCTGTCTTAATTTCTCATTATCGCCTGCTAATACGTTATTGCAATCCTCGTCACCGTATTCGCCAGTGGTAGTTACAGCGTATCCTAAAATTTGAACATTCGGTTTTAACAGTTCACTATTGACGCCTAAACGCTCAGCCAAATAGGCTTCTCTCCACAATGTTCCCATCATACAAGCTAAGTGACCGCCAGCTGAAAAACCGCAGACAATTATTTTATCGGTATCTACATAATATTCATCAGCATTTTCACGAATAGTTAAAATGGCCTTTGCAACATCGCATAGAGCTTGCGGATGAGGACAATTCACCGAATAATGCAAAACTGCTACGTTGAATCCGCGTGATAAAAATTTTAGTGCGATTGGCTCAGATTCACGTTCACATATAAATTCATAACTACCCCCCGGGCAAATAATAATCATCGGGCGTTTTTTATGATGCAAAATAGAGGCTTCTTGGTCATATTCTCTTTTAGGTAATATGTATAAATCCATATACGGAATTTCTGCATCCGTCTTTTTTTCATATTCATTTTCATTCCACAAAAATATCTTTTGTCCTAACATCAATTCTTCCCTTTCTATGTAACATTTGTATCAAATTTATCCTGTATTATTGTACTCTATTTTTCACAATATGCCAAGTACTTCGTCAAGATTGCCCCATTTTTTGATAGTTTTTCATAAATCTTTTGGAAACATGAAATTTCTCATGAAACAACTTGCATTTTACGTGAGTTTATTATATTATATAAGAGTTAATTATTAATTTTTGAAATTTATTGTAGTTTAATTTGCAATATAAAGGAGTTCGATTTAGATGAAAATATCTCAAAAAGCATCCAACATTACACCATCTTCTACACTAGCCATCAATGCTAAATCCAAAGCCATGAAAGCAGAAGGAATTGATGTCGTTGGTTTTGGCGCAGGGGAACCGGATTTTGATACCCCACAAAACATTAAAGACGCTGCTATCGCCGCTATTCATAACGGTTTTACCAAATATACACCCGCTTCTGGTACGCTTGAGCTTAAAAAAGCGGTTTGTTCTAAGTTTAAAAGAGATAATGGTTTAGACTATGCACCTGAAAATATCGTCATCAGCAACGGTGCCAAACATTCTTTGGTAAACACCTTTATGGCTATTTTAGATCCAGACGATGAAGTCATCATTCCCGCGCCTTTTTGGGTTAGTTATCCAGAAATGGTGAAATTGGCTGATGGCGTTCCTGCTATTTTAGATACCACTGAAGAAAATCACTTTAAATTTTCTGCCGCTGATTTAGAAGCGGCTATTCGTCCAAAAACAACAGCATTGGTATTAAACAGTCCATCTAATCCAACTGGTATGGCTTATACAAAAGACGAGCTTCAGGCTATCGCCGATGTTTGTTTAAAACACAATATCTATGTCATTTCTGATGAGATTTATGAACACCTTCTCTATGATGGCGAGCACGTGAGCATCGCCTCTTTAGGTGAGGATATTAAAGATCAAACCATTATCATTAATGGTGTTTCTAAAACATATGCAATGACAGGTTGGAGAATCGGCTATACCGCCAGCAATGCAAAAATTGCCAAGGTCATGAGCAATATTCAAAGCCATGCTACATCTAATCCTAACTCCATTGCTCAAGCAGCAACCGTTGAAGCATTAATGGGTCCTCAGGACTCTGTTATCGAAATGAAAAAGGAATTTGTCAAACGTCGCGATTATATGGTTGATCGCATGAATGGGATGCCAAACGTTTCCTGTTTAAAACCGCAAGGTGCCTTTTACGTATTTATGAATATCACGAAATTATTAGGCACAACTATATTCGGTAAAAAAATTGAAAATTCTGATGATTTTGCTAATGTATTCTTGGAAAAGGCTAAAGTAGCCGTTGTTCCGTCTTCTGGATTTGGAAGCGATCACTATGTAAGATGGTCTTATGCAACAAGCATGGAAAACATCAAAAAAGGTCTTGACCGTCTCGAAGAATTTTTACAATCTTAATTTTGCCCACTACTTACTCCATAATCTTATAAAACAAAAGAACAGGCTAAATGGCCTGTTCTTTTGTTTACTCTTGTATTATGTTGCTTTATTTTATGATTTACTTTGTATCCATAACTTCATGTGCCATGGTAACTAAATCGCCTTTTGAAAGTGGGCTGTCGATACCCGTAAATATATACGTAATACCATTTTGATACCATGTTAGACTTTGTACTTTTGATATTTCTACTTTGTCTGTGCCACAACTAAACACATATTTGCCAGACTTTTCATCCTGTTTGTCTTGCTCTGTGAACTTATAATCTGGCGGTACGCATTTATTGTCGTATGCACTATATTGAATAGCCGTACCTTTATAAGTATCTACCGTAGCCATATCTGTATCATCATCAATGGCACGCGCTTGTGCGCTTAACATAATGCTTTCTTTTCCATTTTTATAGTCAATCGTCACATCTTTGCTTTCTTTAACGGTTTTACCGTCTTCATCTAATCCCTTGTTATTGTCTGTATAAATACCAGCAAACTGATAGCCATTTGTAAAGGTATCTACAACGTTTGGTGCAAAACCATATTTGTGCTGTAGTTCTTTATCAGACGGAACCGATGTATAGGTTGGTATATTACTGCTGCTAGACACATAAGTTGTGATTTTTCCGGCAGCAAAAACGCCGGTTCCTATTACTAAAATAGCCGCTGCTACTAAAACTAAGATTTTTTTACTAAACAATTTATGCTTTTTCATATTCTGATGCGCCTCTTCCTCTATTAATTTATTTAATGTTTGGTTTATTTTGTTATGGAATGTAACTGGTGCGTATGGAAAGGCATTTTTTAAATCTTTCATAATACTTCCTCACTTTCTAAATGCTCTTTTAATAGCTGCCGACCTCTTGACAGTCGACTTTTCACCGTTCCATCCGGAATATGCAAGATTCTGTTGATTTCATTCACCGCATAGCCTTCCACATAATACAGTACGATTACCATACGCATTTTCGGAGGCAATTTCATAATAGCTTCATACAGCATGGGATCATATTCCGTATCATAAGTAGGTAATATTTCCTCACACGCTTGTAAGTCAACGGTAACTTTTTTATCACGCCTCATTTTATAACACTCGTTAATCAAAATACGGATTAACCATGTTTTCAAAAAAGCTTCTTCGCGCAGTGTATATAATTTTGCATAACCTATTAAAATGGCTTCTGAAACGGCATCTTCGCAATCACTATCGTTCGGTAAAATTGATTTTGCCACACGATACATGGTTGTTTCGATTTTTAAAACATTCTGTGTAAATGTCTGTATATCCAATTCATTTCTACCTTTCCCAGCAAATTCGAGCGCTCTTTATTTGCTTTACACCTATTAGATGATTTTGCCATACCATCGGTTCCATTATAGCAAAAAAAATTAAATTTTGCAGAAAAGTTAGAACGCTTATAAAACAAAAGAACAGGCTAAATAGCCTGTTCTTTTGTTTTATGCTTTTATACCCTCATTCTTTCACGATAAATGGTGCCGATGATAATCAGTCGCTATCATCGATAAAATTTTATACAAACCACACAAAGTTGCCAGAATAAAACTTATTGTCATAACAAAGGTCATAAATCCATGCTTGTTTTCATGGTGACACATAATACGATCACTCCCTATTATTTTTCTCACTAATAATAGGTTTATCGTTTTGCCATTATTATATACGGCGTTTTTTTAGATATAAAAAAACTGGTGTAAAATTCGCACCAGTTTTTCGTTTCTCTTATTATTTTTCTTCCAAAAATGCGTATTGCGCCATATATAAGTTATAATAGGCACCCTTTTTCTCCATCAATTCCTCATGATTGCCAGACTCAATGATATGTTTTTGATCAACATACATAATCTTATCGGCATTCTTAATCGTAGACAATCGGTGAGCAATGATAAAGGACGTTCGCCCTTCAAGAAGCTTGTCTAGTCCTCTTTGCAAAGCTTGCTCTGTTTCTGTATCAATGCTAGAGGTTGCCTCATCTAAAATAAGAATCTTTGGGTCTGCCAGTAGTGCACGTGCAAAGGAAATGAGTTGCCTCTGTCCTACGCTAAGACGAGAACCGCGCTCATTTACTTCGGTTTTATATCCATCAGTAAGCGAGGCAATAAACTCATCAGCGCATACCACACGCGCCGCCTCGATGCTTTCTTCATCCGTCGCATCTAGCTTGCCATATTTGATATTATCCATGATGGTTCCCGCAAAAATAAAGGTATCCTGTAACATCACACCCATTTGTTTGCGAAGCGAATTAAGTGTCACGCGTGAAATATCATAACCGTCAACGTAAATGGCACCAGAATCTAAATTATAGAAGCGACTGATTAAACTGATAATCGTCGTCTTACCCGCTCCCGTCGGTCCTACTAAAGCCACGGTTTCTCCCTCTTTGATATCAAAACTCACATGTTCCAAAATGGTTTTGTTCTTCTCATAAGAAAAAGTCACATCGGAAAATGCAACGTTCCCATGAATGGGAGGCAGTATAGTGGCATCAGGTGTATCGATAATATTGGGCTTTTCATCCAATAGTTCAAATACCCTTTCTAAATAGGCCATCGTTGTCGTAATGGTATTATAGAAATTGGCGATGTTAATAATCGGGTTCCAGAACATGGATACATAGGAACGAAAAGCGATGATAACACCGATGGTTACTGCATTCTGTGACAATAGCACATTGATATAGCCAACGGGGTTTTGCCAAAATGCAAAAGTAGGTGTCAGGCTGGCAGCTCCCTCTACAAGCCACAAGATTCCAAAAAAGAACAACAGAATGGTCGCTATGGCTGATGCTACTTCCACCATAGGCCAAAAACCTAGTTGGATGCGCTGAGCGCGCATCCAGGTATCCTTGCAATCTCCCTGCACGCCACGAAAGATTTTCATGTTGCGCCCTTCTCTACCAAAGGCTTTTGTCACTTTCATGCCGGCAATGCTTTCATGAATATAGGCATTCTGGTTGGAGTTTTTCGAAGAAAAATCCTGCCACGCTTTTCGGTGTTTTCTCTTTAACACAAATACAATGATGACAAACACAGGAAGAGGAGTCATACAAATAAGTGCTAATTTATAATTGACGATAAACATGAAAATCATAGTGAGGATAAGGGTAAATAAATCTGTTATAAAATTGACCAAACCATTGGTTAGAAGATCACTGATAGAGTTCACATAGTTTACCACACGCACCATGATTTTTCCATGAGGTCGGCTATCAAAATAGGTAAAAGGCAACTTTTGTAAATGCAAGAAAACATCGCGTCTTAAATCCACTACCACATCTTGACCAATCTGAGTCATAGAAAGCACTTTTCTTCTGCCGATCAGCACCGTAATGCCGCATATGACAAGATAGATGCCTGCATTTATAAAAAGTCCTATGTAATCTTTATTAGCAATTCGTACATCAATAGCGTCTTTAACTAAAAAAGGCCCAATAATGGCAATAACACTCGAAATAAGCATTAAAACAACCACATAAATAACACTTTTTTTATACGGCTGTAAATAACCAAACAATCTCTTTACATGCCCAAAATTAAAACTGACTTCTAAATCTTCATCAACATCAAACTTATTTCTCGCCATTATTGTCACCCCCTTTATAAAAATTGTCAAAGTCCCCATATTGATTTTCGTATACACTACGATAGTACGCTTCTTCACGTGGGCGGCGAGTTAATTCTTCATGTGTACCATGTTCAATAATTTGCCCATCGCTCAAAACAAATATCTGGTCTGCATGACGCACAGCCGATATTCTGTGGGCAATAATAATCGTCGTTCTGCCATTAAAATATTCGCCCAGCATTTTATGTATCTCATGCTCTGTCTGCATATCCACGCTAGATGTCGTATCATCTAAAATCAAAACAGATGGGTCATTTACTAAAGCCCTCGCTAAGGCGATACGCTGTTTCTGCCCGCCTGAAAGGCCTACCCCTCGCTCACCTATGATGGTTTCATAATCATCTGGCAGGTTATGAATGAAATTGTCCGCATCGGCAATTTTAGCAACACGGATAATCTGCTCATGTGAAATATCTGGATTACCATAGGCAATGTTCTCCTCAATCGTATCGGAAAACAGGAAAATGTCCTGAAGTGCCGTGGCAATGCTGTGGCGCAAGGTCTTTAAATCAATCGATTTAATATCGGTATCATCTAATAGAATTTCTCCGTCCGTTGCATCATAAAAACGGCAAATCAGATTAATAAGCGTCGATTTTCCGCTTCCCGTTGGCCCTACTAAGGCAATAGTCTGTCCCGGCTTTACAACAAAATTTATATCCGACAAAATACGGTCTTCTCCATAAGAAAAATTAACGTTACGGAATTCTATTTTGCCTTGCAGCCTATCTTTTACAATAAAGTTTTTTGTGTTTTCAATGTCCGGTTTGGCATCTAAAATTTCACGAATACGCTCAATGCTTGTCACACATTGCGTTGCTTCTGAAACAAGCCACCCTGCCTGTCTAGTGGGTATTTCAAGTGTCCAAAGCAGCATGCTGAATTGGAGGATGTCACCAACGCTAATGCCACTTCCCATACCACCGATGGCCATAATACCACCAAACAAAATCAAAAACACCATAAATAATGAAGCTATCATATCGAGTGGCGGAATATAGGTAGCCCATATATTGGCTAAATCCAACTGCGATTTTTTAAAACGAAGATTGCCTACTTCAAATTTCTCCATCTCATAGTCTTCGCTTGCAAATGCTTTTACCACTCTATTTCCCGCAATGTTTTCTTCTACCATCGTATTTAAAAACGAAAAGGCTCGACGCGTTTCCATAAATTGCGGATGCGCTTTTTTCTGAAGTTTATAAGAAATAAAAGCAATAAATGGAATGAGCGTCAATAATATGAGTGCCAATTTTGCATTCAAAACAAGTAAATAAACGGCAGCACATATAAACATAATGGCCAACCGAATCATTTCAGACATTGTATACGCCACAAAATGGCGCACCATATCTACATCGGCTGTCATTTTCGTCATTAAATCGCCTGTGCGGTTCTGGTCATAAAAATGAAAATCGAGTTTCCCTAGGTTTTTATACATATCTTCACGAATTTTTAACATGACATTTTGGGAAACAAGTTCCGTATTATAACGGTAAACATAAATGAAAATTGCACGCCCTACATAAGAAAGTAGCACGATAGAAAGCGGCATAATCAAAAGATTCATATCCGCTTTATAGAGACCGATATCATCAATAATCGATCCAAAGATGTTCGGGGCTATCAAAACTACCACCGAAGATAAACAAACTAAAATACCTGTCACAATAAGTCTTACATAATATTCCTTCATATAACGCCAAAGAAATCGAAAGGACTTAATCATAACATTCCCCCCTCATTTAATTTTCTATGTGGATGCTGAAAAAAATTGATGTTTTCTCATTACATGATAACGCCTCCTTCTTAATAAATTTCCAACTAAAAAAAGGTGCTTTGAAAAACACCCTTACAAGGCTTCATTATAAAGGAGTATTCAATATTTGCAACATAGATTCATGCCGAATTTGGCTGTTTTTTGCACGAATACATCTGAATATCAGGGTTTTTTTAAAATACTCCACTATATTATGGTTTTACCATGTTTTTCTTTATTTACCTTTAGAGTAATACTAATGTAACAAAATAACTTTATTTAATCTATTTGCTAGCATTTTCGCGCTGATTTTTTCATTTTGTAACCCTAATTTAAACGCGATGTAACGTTGCTGTAACATTCATCATCTATAATAGAGACTGTAAGGTTTTATACATAATTAAAAGAGTTGTCACATATATTACGTCTTATTCGGCTCACGATAAAGACGCCAATAAAAACTGTGAGCCAGAAAGGCAAAATCATTATGAAAAAAACATTAACTGCTTTATTTTTAGCTGTCAGCATATTGGCTTCAACCGGTGTGGTTGCTTTGGCTGCTCCTGCCTCAGTTAGTACCGGCGCAAAAGGCAATACAAGTAGCATTATTTATGTCAAAAAGCCTGAAACGCTTTACGACGTAACGAGCGAAGCTACTTATACAGTATTTGCAACAGCAAAAAACGGAACAACTGTAACTGTCTATAAAAAAGGTAGCGATAGTCAATATCACAAAATCTATGCAAATGCCGTTACAGTTGGAGCAAGCGGCCTTTATTCCGTTACCTTGAATTTAACCAATGGCACAAACCATTTCCTCCTTTATGCAGAAGGAAAAGCTATCGAAGTACAAATTGTCAAAGTAGACATTACCAGAGCGACTGGGAGCTACAATACTCAAAATAAATTTGCAATCAGTTCTGCCAAATCTTCTACTAAACCATTAGCATAAATGCCTATACAGAGGGTGATTCGCTATTAAAGAGAAACTCAAAACGATTCTGCTTTCATGTTTAGTAGTGATGTGTGTCGTTTTTACATTATCAATATGGTTCGGAGAAAAATTATGGTCGCTTGACTATAATTTTTTTTCTGATTTCCCCATTTTTTCTAAAAGCGCCCAGACTGCTGCTACTGAAAAAGAATATACAAAACCTATCCTTGGTATGCCAAAAAGCATCCTAATAAGTTCATCAAGTGACCGGAAAACTGTTCTGTCTCAGAAAAGTGCCGGCTTTTCTGTGTTGTGGCAAAATGCAAAAGAATCCATCAAAACTTTTTTATCGGACGAGAGCAAAGTGCCAGTTGTCGTTCGTGAAAGCACTTGGAAATCCGCCTTACAAAAAGATTATGTTTATATCGATTATCAGGCGCATTATTCAACCGAATTTCTTTCGCAAAATTACTCTTGCGACTATCGCACCGGAAAATATGTTTTTAATTCCATTATTATTAAGCCACCCGATCCTAAGGGTGATCAATACACGTTTCTATTGCACGATACATTAACCGGTAAAATTTATCAATTTTATGTACCCAGTGAAAAAATTCATTTGATTCCGGCCGACTATATGCCATATATGGAGAATCAAAACAATCGTTTTTCATTTGAAGGCAATATGGATAAACCGGCATCGGAAAATTCCGTTGGTTCTTCCACCCAAAAAGTTTTTATTGATTCGATGGTGTTATTAAACTTAGATGCCACTACCAAACCGGAAATCAAACCGGTCAATCCAGTTGCAACAGACAAAAATGTACTCGATGAAAAAATGATTAGCACGATTGCTTCTCTTTTTAATGTGAATCCCCATACTATGAGAAAATTCACCGACGAGGACAGCAGTGTAACCTTTGTAGAAAATTATGCGACATTAAAAATACATGCCGACGGCTATATTGAATATAAAGTCACCAACGAAAATACAGCACCGGCTCTCCCCTCATTATCAAGCAGTAGCTATAGAACGGTTTATGCAGCGGCAGATTTTATCGATAGTGTCATCAGAGCAACCGATTGCCAAAACGAACTGATTTTGAATACAGATGTAGTGGACGATCCCATAGATGGTAATTTGTCTATGTCATTTGACTATAAAATAAGCGCTACTCCTGTGGTCTTAAATATAGCATCTTCCTCCCATTCCACTGTGAAAAACGCTATTGAATTACAAATCAAAAATAATAAATTGGTATCCTATAAACATTATTTGCGTCATTATGCCACTACTAATGTTACGACAAATTTGGAATCGACCTTTACAGCTATTGACAAACTTTTAACCTATCAATCGCTAAAAACCCCCGTTCAAATTTCCGATATGCATGCCATTTATTTAGATAACTCCAAAAGTGCCATACTAAATGCACGATGGTTTGTTGCCCTGTCTGGTAACAAAAACATCGTATTAAATTAAGGAGGCAGTATATGAACTGGTCAAAATGCAAAACAATTTTCATTTACTTCTTCCTTATTATTGATGTTCTTCTTTTATCAATCTTACTATATGTGAACGTTCAAGATAGTTATGTGCCAAAAAAAGAAGTCAACGCTATCTGTCAATATCTAGCCACGCAGAAAATTGGGGTTTCAAAAAATGTCATTCCCCGGTGGGTTCCTAAGATGAAAAACTACGAGTTATTAAACGTCGTTCGTAGCGACTCACCTCTTGTCACCCAATTTAATGGAAACAATAAAAAAGAAATGATCATTGAGAATAAAACATATAAATCCCCCAAAAAATCACTGTCTCTTGATAATAATCATTTTTTGTATGTGGACGCTTCTGCTTTTTCAGGACAATCGGTAACCGAAAAAAATGCGACTTCTAAAGTCAAAATATATCTAACGTCTCTCGGGTTTGATATGAACAATACCGAAACAAGTACGATTCAAACAAAAAATGATACCTACACTTTCTCTTATCAAAAATTATTATCTGGGACACTCTTAGGTGAAGTCAAACTATCCGTCACCTTAAGTAAACATGGTTCACTATCCGTTTCCGGTATATGGTTTAACCCGATTATACACGATTCTTATACAAAAGTTGCACCGCGATCTGTTACGGATATACTGGTTCTGTTTAGTCGCGATGTATCCGAAAAAAAGGAGACAAATGTAGTTATCCGCGGCATTCGTTTGTTCTACCATATTGACAGCATCGACTCCTATCACCGTACATTTACGGCATCCTGTACATGGCAAATTGAAACTAAAAATAATAAAACATTCGTTTACGATGCCCGTAGTTAATATTTATAAAAAAAGTCCAAACAATTGTTTGGACTTTTTTTATATCCGATTTCTGTAAGAATTTTCATCCTATACCCTTGAATGTAGTCGAGTAATATTATATAATGACTGTATAAATATACATTAGGACGTGATTGCTTGCTTAACATTGCTATTTTACCCAATATAGAAAAGGACAAGAACCTCGCAACCACTAAGCTTCTTTGTTCTCTTTTACTAAATCGCGCCACTATTCTATTGTCCGACGAGTTTACCTCGTTGGCACTTGATGTGGAGTACGTAGCAGAAAGTGAATTGTTTGAAAAAGCGGATATTATGTTGGTTTTGGGAGGCGATGGCTCTCTTTTGCATGCAGCAAGAGAAGCATCTCGCCATAGTTTGCCCCTTTTAGGCATCAATTTAGGTCGTTTAGGATTTTTAGCGCAAGCAGAAAAAGGAGATATTGCCTCCTGCATTGAAAAAATCCTTTCACGTGATTATACCGTGGAAGACCGTATGATGCTCCATGTTGAAATATGTCATAACAATCAAGTAAAACAGAGTTTTGATGTTTTAAACGATGTCGTCATCAGTCGCTTTACGATGGCAAGAATGATTAATGCGGAAGTGTACACGAATGGTACTCTCATGCAAAAATACACCGCCGATGGGCTTATTATGGCAACGCCAACCGGCTCCACCGCCTATTGTCTCTCTTCCGGCGGCCCTATTATTGATCCTATGGTAGAGGCCATTATAACCACTGCCATTTGCCCACATAATCTAAACACGCGTGCTGTTGTCATGCCACCTAATAAAACCGTTACAATTAAACTTGCTTCCCTGCAAAGCCCACAAGCTCTTGCTCTATTTGATGGGGATAATGGTTATATTCTAGAGGAAGATGATTATTTGACCATTACCAAATCTAATCTTCATACAAAGCTCGTTTGGACAAAAGATGCAGATTTCTATCATGTGCTGCATTATAAACTTTCACACTAATGGAGTGATATCATGAAACATCAACGACATGCAAAAATTATCAAGCTTATTTCCGATTACAACCTCAATACACAGGAACAAATCATTGAAATGCTTCGAAATGAAGGCTTCGATGCCACACAAGCAACTGTCTCCCGTGATATTAAAGAATTGGGGCTTATTAAACTCGCCACATCCGATGGCAACTATAAATATGTGCAGCCAAAAGATAGTAACACCGGCTCTTCTGCTAAATACCTGATTATTTTAAACCAATCGATTATTACGATGGACTATGCGATGCATACTATCGTCCTAAAAACACACTCCGGTATGGCGCAAGCCGCCGGCGCGGCTATTGATTATCTAGTTGGGAACGAAATTTTGGGGTCCATCGGTGGCGATGATACTCTGCTGCTTATTTGTCATTCTGAGGAACGCGCCAAAAACATCGTCAGCCGACTAAACAGTTTTCTTAAGATGGAGAGTGAGTAATGTATGCTTTGCGCCCTGCATTTAGAAAATATCGCCGTTATCACCACTCTGGATATTGAATTCCATGAGGGGCTTCATATCCTAACGGGTGAAACCGGCGCTGGAAAATCAATTATTATTGATGCTATTAATATGCTTCTTGGTGCACGCGGTGGGAAATCTCTCATTCGCTATGGCGAAAATGTTGCCATATGTGAGGGACTTTTCACGACAGATGATGCTGTCAAAATCGTCCTTAAGCAAGCCGATATCGAGCTTGAAGAAGAGGATTTGATTCTTTCGCGTACGATTTATAGAGATGGTAAAAATGTTTGTCGCTTAAATGGCAGGCTGATTCCGATATCTTTATTAAAGACATTGGCACCACACCTCATTAATATTCACGGTCAACACGACAATCAAGCCCTTTTATCCCCCTCTTCGCATATCGATTTTTTAGATGGATTTAACAAAGGGGCTATTTTTCCTCTGCTTACGGATTACAAAAATGAATATGCCACATTAAAATCCATTCGGGCGCAAATTAAAGCGCTCTCCTCTCATGAAAATGAAAAAGAGTATCACATCGATTTCTTAACAAAGCAAACAGAGGAATTAACAAAAGCCAAACTGCGACCCAGCGAATACGAAGAATTGAGACTGCAAATCGAGGAAATGGAAAATTACGAAACCCTCTCAGAAAAGCTGAATCTCTGTTATGATATGCTTTATGCGGCTGATCATAGTGCTGTCGATAATCTGACAAGTGCCACCAGTGCCATGTCGGATTTATCTTTATCTGCCTCTGTCTATCAGGAATTGTCAGAGCGCCTTTCTACCGTCAAATATGAACTTTCCGATATTTCCGATACCATTCGCGATTTAAAAGATGGACTAGAATTTGACGAAGGAAAACTGGCGACTCTCCAAAATAGATGGAATTTGCTTAATAGTCTACAAAAAAAATATAATACTAATATAGAGGGGCTTATTGCTCTTTTAGAAAAATCCCAAAACGAATTAAATACCATTACCCTATCCTCGGAAAAGGTTGAAGAACTTTATGAAGCGTTTGAAAAGCAGAAAGTTCTAGTGGCCAAATCTGCCACCAAAATTTCTGTCGCCCGCAAAAGAGAAGCTGCTTCCTTGGAGAGCCAGATTGAGTGTGAACTGAAAGACCTGAATATGCCGTATGCCCATTTCGTTATACAGATAGAACGTTCGGATAAATTCTTGGAAAATGGAATCGACCGTGTCGAATTTTTAATTTCTACCAATGAAGGTTCACCCATAGCACCTCTTAGCAAGGTCGCTTCTGGCGGTGAATTGTCACGTGTGATGCTCGCTATGAAAACCGTTCTTTCCAAAACTGAAAGTGTCGGTACACTCATTTTTGATGAAATCGACACCGGTGTATCCGGCGAAGCGGCACAAAAAATCGCGGAAAAGCTTGCCAAAATAGCGCGTTTCAAACAAGTTTTATGTGTCACCCACTTAGCGCAAATCGCCGCAATGGCTGATACGCATTTTATGATAAAAAAATCATCTGCCGAAGGGCATACATACGTCGAGATTTGCAAACTTTCACACAATGAGAAGCTTCTTGAATTGTCACGCATCATGTCAGGGCTTTCGTCTGACATAGCCACTCGTCACAGCGAAACTTTGCTAAAAAACGCGAGTATTTTTAAGGAGAAATTATCATGAAAACTGTCGAAACTGCTGTCCTATATGAAGTAGCCAATGTAAAAAAAGTATACGGCGATTATCTATTAGTCGCCGTACTGTATTCTTTTTATTGCGACAGCGATTGCGAACACTGCAAGGAAGTATGTAAAGAAACAACCAAAATCCTACGCGTCAAAAATACGGTAGGCGCTTCCAAAGGCGACCGTATCATGCTTTGTATGCCCAATCGTTCTGCTTTTTTTGTTTCACTTCTTGTGCTCATCGCCCCTTGCTTTTTATTGGTATCACTTTTTCTGTTTACACAAATTTTCGTACCCACTTTTGTTTATGTACTAATCGGTGTATTTGTACTGGTTGTTTGTCTCTTTTTTTTAAAAATTATAGATAAGATATTAGAAAAAACAGGAAAATACAAAATATCTGTCGTAAAGATATTGAATTTGCCTAGAAAAAGTGGTAAAATGGATAAGTAGTTTCGTCATTTTAAACAATCATAAGTAAATTTACTTATGATTTCTTTTTTACCTTTGGAGGTAGCCTAAGTGAAAAAAATTACTATTTTTACCGGGCATTATGGTAGCGGTAAAACCGAAATTGCGATAAACTTTGCTTTGTCGCAAGCAAAAAAAGGATTAAAAACGATTATTTGCGATTTGGATATCGTCAATCCCTATTTTCGTACTAAAGACGCCCAGCTTCCATTAGAAAAAGCCGGCATTACGGTTATTTGTCCGGAGTTTGCCAACACCAATGTCGATCTTCCCTCTCTGCCGGCTCAAATTCAGTCGGTATTTGATAAAGATTATGACTGCGTTGTTTTTGATGTAGGCGGTGATCCAGAAGGCGCTATTGCCCTGGGCACTTACCAAAAGAAAATCAAAAGCTTTGACTATGAGCTGGCTATTGTCGCCAATCTAAAGCGTCCTTTAACGGAAACTCGTGAGGATTTTATCACAATGGTTCGCGATATAGAAGCCTCATCTAGGCTTTCTGCAACCTATTTAATCAATAATACCAATATTTCTTATGAAACCACCACGGATATTTTGCTGTGGCACCGCGAAGTTTTAGATGATGCCGCGAAAGAAATGAATATCCCTGTGTTATATATGGCTGGTACACGAGAGGTAATAAAAAACCTGCCCACATATGACCGAAAAAACGCGTTAGAGCTTTCGCTCTATTTAAACCCCGCATGGCTATGCGGTAAGAAAGGAGAGCTAAACCATGGCAAAAGTAACCTTTAGAGAAGATCGATGCAAAGGTTGTGGCCTCTGTATTGAAGCTTGCCCAAAAAAGATTTTGGGTTTTGCAAAAGAACGTTTGAATGAAAAAGGTTTTAATCCTGCCGAAATCATCGACCAGGATGCCTGCATCAGTTGTGCTTTTTGCGCGACCATTTGTCCAGACTGTGTCATCACAGTTGAAAAATAAAGGAGTGAGGATTTTTGAGTGAAAAATTTTTGATGAAAGGTAATGAGGCTCTGGCTGAGGCGGCCATTCGCGCCAACTGCCGTTTTTTCTTTGGATACCCCATTACTCCACAAACAGAATTAGCAGCCTATATGGCTAAAAAAATGCCACAAGTGGGCGGTTTGTTTTTGCAGGCAGAGAGTGAAATTGCTGCCATCAACATGGTCTATGGAGCCGCAGGTGCCGGTGCGCGTGTTATGACAAGTTCATCCTCACCAGGTATCAGCTTAAAATCAGAAGGTATTTCTTACATAGCTGCTTCCGACCTTCCCTGTGTCATTGTTAATATCGTACGCGGTGGTCCCGGATTAGGCGGCATTCAGCCAGCGCAGTCTGATTATTTTCAGGCTACCAAAGGCGGCGGTCACGGCGATTATCACCTAATCGTATTGGCACCTGCCTCGGTTCAGGAAATCGTGAGCCTTATGACAGAAGCGTTTAATATTGCCGATCGTTACCGTGTACCGGTTATGATTATGGGCGATGGTATGTTAGGGCAAATGATGGAACCCGTCACTTTTGATGAGATTCCTCCTATTCCAGAAGATTTGCCACCCAAAACATGGGCTACTACTGGTACGCACATGAAACGAAAAAAGAATATCATCAATTCGTTATATTTAACACCAGAAGATTTAGAAGAACTCGTATTGGAACGTGAAAAGAAATATCAACTCATCACTCAAAAAGAAACACGTTCCGAATCTTATTTAATAGATGATGCAGATTTTGTATTTGTAGCCTATGGCACAACAGCCCGCATCGTAAAAAGCGCTATCTCCACACTACGAAAAGAAGGGTATAAAGTTGGTTTAATTCGTCCTATCACACTTTATCCTTTCCCTAGTGATATTATTTGTGAAACTTCCAAAAAAGTTAAAGGGATGATGTCCGTTGAAATGAGTACCGGACAGATGGTATATGATGTCCGTCTAGCTGCTAATGGCAACTGTCCTGTTGATTTTTACGGAAGAACAGGTGGTATGGTTCCGTCTCCTGACGAAATCATCGCTAAATTCAAAGAGATTGCCGGAGGTGAAAGATAATGACTGTTGTTTTTAAAAGACCTCATGCACTAAGCGACGTCAGCATGCACTACTGCCCCGGTTGCACACATGGTATCATTCACAGGCTCGTCGCTGAAGTCATTGATGAGATGGATATTGAAGGCACAACCATCGCTGTGGTACCAGTTGGCTGTTCCGTTATGGCGTATAATTATTTTGAATGTGACGTGCAGGAAGCCGCACATGGACGTGCCCCGGCTGTTGCAACTGGTATTAAGCGCGTTCATCCAGATAATTTTGTATTTACCTATCAGGGTGATGGCGACTTAGCAGCTATCGGCACAGCGGAAACCGTTCATGCCGCTACCCGTAGTGAAAACATCACGGTTATTTTTGTTAACAATGCCATCTATGGCATGACTGGTGGGCAAATGGCGCCTACCTCTCTAGTCGGACAGATAACGCAGACAACTCCATACGGAAGAAAAGTAGAAACGCAAGGTTATCCGCTTAACGTATGCGAAATGCTGTCTACACTACAAGGTAGCACCTATATTGAGCGTGTATCCGTTGATAGTGTAAAAAATATCAAAGCCGCTAAAGCCGCTATTAAAAAAGGATTTACCATACAGAAAAATAAACAAGGCTTCAGTTTAATTGAAGTATTATCCACTTGCCCAACTAACTGGGGCATGGATCCTTCTGAAGCTTTAAATTGGCTACGCGAAAACATGATGCACCAGTATCCTTTAGGTGTCTATAAAGATGCTACCAAAGAAGGAGGTGCCGATCATGAATAATCAGCATAATGAAATTATTTTAGCTGGATTCGGTGGTCAGGGTATTTTGTTTTCGGGCAAAGTTTTGGGTTATGCCGGTCTTGCTCATGGCAAAGAAGTTTCTTGGCTTCCCTCCTATGGACCTGAAATGCGTGGAGGCACAGCCAATTGTCACGTCATTATCTCGGAAGATCCGGTCGCTTCGCCGATTATTATGCATCCTACGCTACTGATTATCATGAACAGACCGTCTCTCGAGAAATTTGAAAACACCGTAGAGCCAGGTGGTACCATTGTCGTTGATAGCGCTATGGTAGATGTGAAAGTGGCCCGAGATGATGTGAAGGTTATTTATTACCCTGCCACGAAACTGGCAACCGATGCAGGCAGTAAAAAACTCGCGAATATGCTGCTTCTTGGAAAAGCTATGCATGGTACGGGGCTTATGACTTTGGAAGAATTAAAAGAGGGTATTACGAAAAGTGTGCCGAAATCCAAACAAAGTATGCTCGATACAAACTTTAAAGCTGTTGAAATGGGATTTAATGCATAAGTCCTACATAAAAGAAAAACGGTACAAAGTATAATCTTTGTACCGTTTTCATATATTTAGATGGTGCCTATTTTTGTCTACAAAAAAGAAAAAGAGGTGTTTTTATGAGCAATATTTGGCATGACATTTCACCAGACCGTATCAGACCCGAAGATTTTACCGCTGTTATTGAAATTGCCAAGGGGAGCAAGAAAAAATATGAATTAGATAAAGAAACAGGCTATCTAATTTTAGACCGCATTCTTTATACATCTACCCACTACCCTGCTAATTATGGATTTATCCCACGCACTTATGCAAGCGATGGTGACCCACTCGATGTTTTGGTTCTCTGTTCAGAAGATATTGAACCTATGACGCTGGTGCGCTGTTATCCTATCGGTGTTATCAGCATGATAGACTCCGGCAGCGCAGACGAAAAAATTATTGCCATTCCTTTTAATGAGCCAAACTACAACACCTATCACGATATTAGTGACCTTCCCTCCCATATCTTTCAGGAGATGCGCCACTTTTTCTCCGTTTATAAAGAATTGGAACATAAAAAAACCGTGGTAGAAGAAATTAAAGGTCACGATGAAGCCATTCATATCATACAGCTCACACTCGAAAGCTATCATAAAAAATTTGAAAAGTAATCGTAAAAGGCAGGGGAGTTATCCCCTGCCTTTTCTTTTTCTATTAGAACTTTTAAACAATTTATTCGCCGACGGTTTTTTGTACCGTAGCAATTAACTTTTCTAATTTATCGTTTGCTTGTTTCTCGTCTTTATCCATGGTACCAAAATAAAATTTAATCTTGGGTTCCGTACCGGATGGTCTGGCCACAAACCACGAAGCCCCATCAGTAAGTTCATATTTTATAACATTTGATTTGTCATAATTTGCAAACGGCTCTGTCTTACCATTTTCGGTTACCTGCTGCAAATAGTAATCTGTGGCACGTTTTACATCAATACCAGCAATACCATCCCTACGGAGCATATCCATCGTGGCAACAATCTTTTCTATACCATCTTTTCCAGGCATTGTAACAGAAATCGTCTTTTCTAAATAATAGCCATAACGTTCATATAATGAATGGAGTCCTTCATATAGGCTCATACCTTGTGCTTTATAAAAAGCTGCCATTTCAACGATAAGCATCGTCGCAACGACGGCGTCTTTGTCTCTGGCATGTGTTCCAATCAAATAACCGTAGCTCTCTTCAAAACCCAATTCATATGTGCCACTGCCATCTTTCTCAAAACGACTGATGATTTCGCCGATATACTTAAAGCCTGTTAATACATTGATAACCTGCACGCCAAAGCTCTTAGCCACAGCATCAGCCATTTGCGTGGTAACAATCGTTTTAACAACCGTAGAATTTTCCTTTAACGTACCGGTGCGTTTTCTGGCATTTAAAATATATTCACAAAGGAGCGCTCCTGTTTGATTGCCGGTCAGTACGCGATACTCTCCCTGCTTGTCGCGTACGACGACGCCAACACGGTCACAATCCGGGTCAGTTCCCACAATCAAATCCACATCTTTTTCTTTGGCCAAATCGATTGCCATCTGAAAACTTTCGCGAAACTCAGGATTAGGAAATTTAACCGTTGGAAAATTTCCATCTGCTGTTGCTTGCTTTTCTACTAAGTACACATTTTCTACGCCAATTTCTTTTAAAATGCGAGTAACCGGCATTTTACCCGTTCCATGAAACGGTGTGTAGACCAATTTTAAATTATCTTTCTGTGACAAGATAATACTCGGATCAATCTGTTGTTTTTTAACAGCTGCTAAGAAAGCATCATCAACTTCTGCGCCAATTAGATGAAAATCTTTGTGATTTGCCAATTCGTCGTCCGTTAAAATATTAATATCTGAAAACAAGTCCAAACTATCAACTGCTTTAGCAATAATATCGGTTTTTTTCGGTGGGAACTGTCCGCCGTCTTCCCCATAAACTTTATAGCCATTGTATTCTTTCGGGTTATGGCTTGCTGTGATCACAATGCCGCCCCCGAGGTTTAAATGCCTAATAGTAAAGGAAAGTTCTGGCGTGGTACGTTCTGTTTCAAACAGATACACGGGTGCGCCATTTGCTACCAATACTTTTGCGGCCTCATGCGCAAATACATCAGAAAAATTTCTGGTGTCATACGCAATTGCCACACCTTTTTTTTGATTCTCTTCGCCTAATGCCATAAAGAGTCCCTGGGTTACACGTCTAATGGTATAGATGTTCATACGGTTTGTGCCAGCGCCCAAAACGCCACGCATACCGCCTGTTCCAAAATCCAAATTTTTATAAAAAGCATCCTGCTTAAGTTTTTCATCCATATCGCGGATTTCTTCTTTTGTTTCATTTGCTACCGAATCGCTCGATAGCCATTTTTGTACCATGTTTTCGATACTCAAAACTTTTTCCTCCTTATATATAAATCTAATTATTATCATTGTTTATTGTATCCCATTTTGGCAAAATAGTAAACCGTTTTCATAAAATTATTGCCATTTATCGCCCTTTTTCTTGACAAACGCATGTCAGTCTAGTAAAATTTAATATATTGATATGCGCCTATAGCTCAGGTGGATAGAGCAGCAGTTTCCTAAACTGCGTGCCGTTGGTTCGAATCCAATTAGGCGTACCAGAAAAAATGGTGGAAAACCGCATAACAGCAAGGCTAAATTGCCTTGCTGTTTGTTTTTATGTAAACCTAAATTGATTGTTGGATTTTTCCAGCTTTTGTTGTCTGCTTTACCTTTTTCTTTTTTAGAAATTGTGCTATAATAAGTCATTCTTGAAATATTAGGAGCGATTATAAATGGAATACACTCATACCTCTTGGGGCAATGATGACTACATCACGCTGTACCAAGAACTTCACAATAGAGCAGATGAGACATATCGGGCGTTCAACGCTAAAATCGTAAAAACGGAAAAACCCATGATTGGCATTCGGATGCCCATTATTAAAAAATGCGCGAAACAAATCGTAAAAGGGAACGTGTTCGCTTTCCTGCAAAATATTTCGCCTGCTTATTATGAAAGTATCATGCTAAAAGGTCTGGTTATCGCCTATGCTAAGCTTCCCTACGCAGAATTTTTAAAAAGATGTGATGCTTTTTTAGATCAGATTGAAAATTGGGCCATCTGCGATTGCTTTTGTGGGGCTATTTCTCTAGGAAAACAAAGCGAAGATTTTTTCTCTTACATAGAAAAATATTTAAAAAGTGATAAACCCTGGCACATCCGCGCAGCCCTTGTCATCATGCTAGGGAAATATTTGGATGACGCTCATATTGATGAGGTTCTCGCCCGCTGTGATGTCGTCACGAATCCTCATTATTATGTCAAAATGGCTCAGTCTTGGCTCGTTTCGACTGCCTTTGTCAAACAGCCGCAAAAGACCCTTGCCTATTTAAACTCTTGTCATTTAGACGACTGGACGTTTAATAAATCCATCAGCAAAGCGCGTGAGTCTTATCGCGTCAGCGACGAAGACAAAGAAATGCTAAACACTATGAAACGAAAATAATGAGACACTTTTATATAGTGGCAACAAGGAGGAAAACACATGGATAATGACCGTTTAAAAAAATTAAACCTTTTAACAGAAAGTGACCGCCTACAAAAACAACTTACTTTTTTAATGGAAATTGATAAAATGAAAAACGTGATGCGTCAAACGGTCCTTACAGACAAATCGCGTCAAGAAACGGATGCCGAACATTCTTGGCATTTTGCCATGATGGCTATGCTTCTCTATGAATACACCGATACGGATAAGGTAGACTTAAACCGTGTCATCCGCATGGCTCTAGTCCACGACTTAATTGAGATTTATGCAGGTGATACTTTCGCTTATGATATAGAAGGAAACAAGGACAAAGAGGATCGCGAAAAAAAGGCGGCTGATCGTCTCTTCTCGATTCTCCCACTCGATCAGGGAGAAGAAATTCGTACTCTATGGGAAGAATTTGATGCCATGGAAACGCAAGATGCTATCTATGCGTCAGCGATTGACCGCCTGCAACCTTTGGTTATTAATTTTATCACCGAGGGTCATACTTGGAAACGTGGTGTTACGTATGATCAAGTATACGAACGCAACCGTGTAGTGAAGGAAGCAAGTCCTTCTTTATGGAAATTAATCAACGAATTATTAGATAAATCAGTTGAACTCGGCTATTTAAAAAAATAATCAGGTCACACCAATAAACACTTCAATAACCATTCGTCATAAAAAAGCATGGAAAACACTCGATTTAATATGTTTTCTCGCTCTTCATACTGACTCTTGTTTGGATAATATCTGTACAATTTTCGCGCGTCTATAGCAACTAAATTTTAATCCGTATGTATAATTGAAAAGTGCGCTCCCATGTCCTGGAAACGCACTTTCTCTATATTCATTGTATTCATTAATTTAACGGCACAGACTACTGGTGCCAGCGCCAAGCTCTTTCGCTGTATTCTGGAAAAACTTATCTTCCGTTTGTGCCATCTTTACTTCTGCCATTTTAAATTGCTTGCCATATACTGCTCTTTTCATAAACTGTTCCACCTTTCGCTCTTAACTTAGTGTCCAGTTTATTATACACCCTCCAATGGGGGATTTTTGCAATGTCTGTTTTTTTCGGGTTCAGTTATGATAGGATGGTTCTTTTATTATGGTGCGGATAACAAGATTTGAACTTGCACGATATTGCTATCACTAGCACCTGAAGCTAGCGCGTCTGCCGTTCCGCCATATCCGCAAATATACCAACAGATATATTATCCACGAAAATGCACATGATGTCAAGCTAAAATAACATTTTTCTTATGTGTTGACATCTTTTTTAATCGTGCTACAATAAAAAGTAGACTGTAAAAAAGGGGATAAATGTATGATATACGAAATTGAAAACGGCAGAGCAACAACAATAGAAAGCGCCTCCCCCAAATCGGGAGGGTATTATTTAGGAATCTTGTCTCCCGAAAAAGCATCGGAATCCCTATCCTATTTCCGCATACCAACCCACTTATATGTGCAAGTTACCAAAAATTCCGCAACTCGATTTGAAGCTCATGAAAATGTTGATGTTATTTGTGTTCCCACTACAAAACTCAAAACTCCTACTTTAAATAAACCCGAAACCGTCAAATTTTTTCTGACCAAGAATTCACTGCTGATTGTCTGTATGGAAATGACGAATTTGCAGAAAATTTTTGAAGATACGATTTCCATGGATGAGCTTTCCTTTACGCCTGAACGCTTTATCAGCAATTTTTTTGAGGATATCACCCATAAAGATGCAGAATATTTAGAAAAAATAGAACAGGAAATCAATACATTAGAAGACGAAGTTCTCCTAAATCATCAGCATAAACATCTCATCGAAAAAATCATTTACTTTCGCAAAAAAACATCGGTCTTAAAACACTACTATGAGCAGCTTTTAGATATTCTCGATTCCATTGAGGAAAATGAAAACAATCTATTGAGTTCGCATGCTCTTCGGTATTTTAAAATTTTAGACGGGCGCATTGATCGCCTTTATCACAATGTTATACAATTAGGAGAATATATCAGCGAGATAAGAGAAGCCTATCAATCAGAAGTTGACATCAATCTAAACCGAACAATGAAACTCTTTACTGTCATTACGGCGATATTCTTCCCTCTCACCCTTGTCGTTGGCTGGTATGGCATGAATTTAAAAATGCCTGAATATGGCTGGAATTTTAGCTACCCTGCCGTAATCCTTGCCAGCATCATTATTGTTTTAGCCAGCACTTGGTATTTCAAAAAACACAAGTGGTTTTAATCTTATCAAAATGAAATAGAATGATTATTAGCACTCTCATCAAAGATATAGGCAATAAAAAAACCGATGCAAAGTGCATCGGTTTTTTGGCTGGGATAGCAGGACTCGAACCTACGAAATAACAGAATCAGAATCTGTCGCCTTACCAGCTTGGCCATATCCCAATATATTCGGGTAACAAAATTACCCGAACGACAGAAGCTATTATATCATAAACTAAATAAAAATGCCATAGTTTTTTCAAATTTTTTTGCTTTTTTCTTTTTCTTCTATAAAACTTCCACCAGCTCATATTCGCTATTTCCCAATCCCAACTTCACAGCATGTTCGAAACAGGCTTTCCAATTCGTATCGGGATGAACAGACATGAAATGATCAGCATTACAATTGCGTTCACCTAAAACACTATTTTCGAGTATAGGCTGTTTATTGACCATATCCACGCAAGCCATATCGAGCGCCACTGGATCAAAAGAAGCAAACATGCCAACATTGGGTACAATGGGGACATCATTATAAGGATAGCAATCGCAACATGGTGAAACATCCATCACGAAACTAATATGAAAATTGGGTTTGTCTTTTAAAACAGCATAGGCATACTCGGCAATTTTTTCATTTAAAATATCATTTGCTTCATCTGTAACCATCATGACCGCATTATTGGGACAAAACCTTATACATCGCCCACAACCAACACATTTAGAGTGATCAATTGTTGATTTTTCATCAAGCGTGATTGCTCCAAATCTACAATTTTTAACACATGTACCGCAACCAGAACACATACTATGCGCCACAAACGGCTGACCACTACTATGCATTTCCATTTTTCCAGCACGTGAACCACAGCCCATGCCAATATTTTTAAGAGCGCCACCAAACCCTATAAACTCGTGACCTTTAAAATGACTCAGTGAAATAAAAACATCTGCATCTGCAATAGCCCGACCAATCTTTGCCATTTTCACATGTTCACCGTTAATAGCTACCAATGCTTCATCGGTGCCTTTTAACCCATCGGCAATGATGACATGACAACCTGTTGAAAATGGGTTGAATCCATTTTGATAAGCCGTTTCTATGTGATCCAATCCATTTCTTCTCTTTCCTACATATAGCGTATTACAATCTGTTAAGAACGGTCTGCCGCCATTTTCTTTTATAATATCGACAATCGTTCTAGCATAGTTAGGGCGTAAATAGGCTACGTTCCCAATTTCTCCAAAGTGGATTTTAATAGCAACAAATTTGTTTTGGAAGTTAATCTGCTCAATTCCTGCGCTTTTCACTAATTTCTCTAACTTCTCTAAAAGACTAACGTTATTGTGTGAACGGAAATTTGTAAAATAGACTTTTGATGTCATCATATTCATCACACTCTATTCTATGAAATTTTTACCTTTACATCTAATATATCGTTGAATTGTAAAGAAAAGTTTAGCATTTCAAAAAAGTTTACATATTTTATAAAAAAAGCAAGCCATTCGGCTTGCTTTTTTCTCATTTTTATTTATCCGACATAACTTTTACCATAACCGCTTTTTGTGCATGCAATCTATTTTCTGCTTCATCGAAGATTTCATCGGCATGTTCTTCAAATACTTTTGCCGTGATTTCTTCTTCTCGATGTGCTGGCAAACAGTGAAGAACCATCGCATCTGCATGAGCTACATTCATGACCGCATCATTGATTTGATAGCCTTTAAATATCGCCTCGCGCTCTGCTTTCTCCGATTCCTGACCCATTGACGCCCAAACATCCGTATATAATACATCGGCATCTTTCGCCGCTTCTAAAATGTCATCCGTTACTAAGAAATTTGGATTATCTTTCGCAAATTCCAAAACTTCTTTATCTGGCTGATAATCTTTCGGGCAGCCAATCGCTACTTTCATGCCCGTTTTTAATCCGCCGACAATCAGTGAATTTGCCATGTTGTTGCCATCGCCGATATAGCAAAGTTTTAATCCTTTTAAATAGCCTTTGTGCTCACGAATGGTCATGAGGTCCGCCATTACCTGACAGGGATGACAGAAATCGGTGAGACCATTGATAATCGGAATCGACCCGAACTCGGCCAAATCTTCTACTTCTTTTTGCTCGAAAGTACGAATCATAATCCCATCTAAAAAGCGGGATAATACTCTTGCTGTATCTTGAACCGGTTCTCCGCGTCCAATTTGCAAATCATTTGAACTAAGAAACAAAGCACTGCCGCCCAATTGATACATACCCACTTCAAAGGATACACGGGTTCTAGTAGAAGCTTTTTGAAAAATCATACCTAGCGTTTTACCCTTTAGGATATGGTGTTTGATACCATGTTTTTGCTCATACTTTAACTGATCAGCTAAATTCAAAGTATCGATAATTTCTTCGGAACTGACATCTAAAAGTTTCAAAAAATGTTTCATCTTATCACTCCTTAATTCAAAATAGTTTGTAGAATCGCAAGGGCCTTATCCAATTCTTCATACGATATGGTAAGTGGCGGCAACAGACGCACTTTATCTTTAGCCGTCAAAACGAGCAACCCTTTTTGAAGCGCCTCATTTGCGACATCAGCCGCTTTTTTATTTTTAAGAGTAATTCCTATCATCATGCCAAGTCCGCTTAAGGTTTCTACTAAAGGCATCGACAACAGTTTTTCTCTGATATAGTCACCTTTTTTTGCTACTTCGCTTAAAAATTCAGGATTTGCTATGGTATCCATCACGTAATTGGCACCCGCACAGACTACTGGATTTGCGCCAAATGTGGAACCGTGATCGCCTGCTTTTAGCGCATCTTTCACTTTTTCGCCAAACACAACCGCTCCGATAGGAAGTCCACCGCCAAGACCTTTTGCTAGTGTCACAATATCCGGTTTGATTCCATATAAATCGGCTGCTAAAAACGCACCTGTACGTCCAACGCCTGTTTGTACTTCGTCGACGATTAATAAAATATCCTTTTCTGCGCAAAAATCGCTTAACCCTGTTACAAAATCCTGATTGGCCGCCATAACGCCGCCTTCGCCTTGCACAAGCTCAATCATAATGGCACACGTATTCGGTGTCACGGTTTTTTTAACGGCTCCTAAATCGTTAAGAGGCGCATAAGAAAACCCGCCTGTAAAAGGAAAAAAATATTGATGAAAATGGTCCTGTCCTGTGGCAGAAAGGGTCGTCACTGTTCGACCATGGAAAGAATTTTGTAAGCTAACAATTTCCGTGCGACTTTCACCATATTTTTCGCACCCATATTTTCTTGCCGCCTTAATGGCACCTTCGTTTGCCTCCGCACCCGAATTCCCAAAAAACACACTGCTAAGACCAGTTGCCTTGCAAATCTTTTCAGCCAATTCAATATATAGCGAATTATAATATAAATTCGAGGTATGTTGCAATGTCCTTAATTGATTTTCGACAGCGCTTACCCAACCCTCATTGCAATATCCCAATGAATTAACACCAATACCGCTACCTAAATCGATGTATTCTTTGCCGTTTGCATCTTTGCAAACCGCACCTTTGCCGCTTTCTATCAAAACGTCAAATCTTTTATATGTTTCATCAACAAATTGATCGCTATTTTTTTTTGCTTCTTCTAAATTCACGATAATCACTTCCTCGTTTTATTTAAACATCGTTCCAATACCTTCATTCGAGAACATTTCAATCAAAATCGAATGCTCGATGCGTCCATCAATAATAAATGAACGGCTAACCCCACGTCTGACTGCCTCAACACAGCAATCGGTTTTCGGAATCATGCCACCTTTGATGATACCTTTTTTCTTCAAAATGTTCACTTCACTCACATTCACAATCGGAATCAAGGTGCTTTCATCATCCTTATCTTTTAATAGGCCTTTTACGTCAGTCATTAAAATAAGGTTTTCTGCTTTCAAAGCCGCCGCAATTGATGCAGCCGCCGTGTCGGCATTGATATTATAAACGTTTCCGTCTTCGTCAGCTGAAACAGTAGCCACAACAGGAATGTAACCGTTATTTAACGTATCCAAAATGATGGACGGGTCTATTTCAGAAACTTCGCCCACATACCCCAAATCCACCTCAGAATCCACTTTTTTGGCAATGAGCATCTTTGCATCGATTCCGCAAAGGCCTACCGCCTTACCTCCATGTTGTTGCAAGAGCGCCACTAAAGATTTATTGACTTTACCAGCGAGTACCATCTGCACAATCTCCGCCGTCTCTTTGTCTGTATAGCGAAGCCCGCCAATAAATTTGCTTTCGATTCCTACTTTATCAAGCATACTGTTAATTTCAGGGCCACCGCCATGCACTAGTACAACTTTGATACCGATTAGTGATAACAAAACAATATCGCTCATAACCGCTTGCTTTAATTCTTCACTCTGCATCGCGTTCCCGCCGTATTTAATAACCACTACTTTATTGTTGTACTTCTGTATATAAGGAAGCGCATCGATTAATACCTGCGCTCTCGTGTTATTCGCTATATCCACTATACTCACTCCTATCAGGTTCTATAATCCCCATTTATCTTCACGTAATCATATGTTAAATCGCAGCCCCAGGCAATAGCGCTTGCGGCTCCGTCACCTAATTCAATGTGGATGATAATCTCATCTTTCTCCAATATTCCCTTGGCAATATCTTCGCTAAATTCAAGTCCTGCACCGTCTTTGCACACTTCGATTAAACCTGCTGAGCTTTCAAATTTCACATTCACCTTATGAATATCAAAGTCAGCTGGCGCATAGCCAACTGCACATAACACCCTGCCCCAGTTTGCATCCGCACCAAACATAGCCGCTTTAAACAGGCTCGATGTAATGACGCTTTTTGCTACTACTTTGGCACAATTCTTATCGCTCGCACCAGTAACCTGACATTCCAAAAGCTTGGTTGCACCCTCGCCATCTTTCGCTATTTCTTTGGAAAGCTTGGTAAGAAGCGCTTTTAATGCGCTATAAAATATGGCGTAATCGCTACCTTCTTCACAAATCTCTTCGTTGCCAGCCTTGCCGGATGCCATGATGCTCACCATATCATTGGTCGATGTATCGCCATCGATACTAATCATATTAAATGTATCATTCGCCACATCTCTTAATGCTTTTTTAAGCATCGATGAACCAATCGCTACATCCGTTGTTAAGAAGCAAAGCATGGTTGCCATATTCGGGTGAATCATACCGCTCCCCTTTGCAATACCAGCGATGACGCATGGTTTGCCGCGGAGGCTAAACTGCAGTGCCACTTCTTTTTTCTTTGTATCGGTGGTCATAATGGCCTCTGCCGCATCGGTGCTACTTTCTTCTGTTAATGCCGCAACCAATTCATCCATGTGGTCAGCAATCGGTTCAATCGGCAATACCTGACCGATTACGCCTGTCGATGCCACAATCACGTCTGATTCTTTGATGCCAAGTTTATCGGCACACAACTGACACATCGCTTTGGCTTTTTCTTCGCCATCCGCATTGCATGTATTGGCGTTGCCGCTGTTCACAATAACAGCCTGTGCCTTATGATTTTTGAGGTTCTCCTGTGTGATGATAATAGGAGCGCCTTTTACCTTATTTTGCGTATACACAGCCGAAGCTGAACATAAAACATCACTATAAATTAATGCTAAATCTTTTTTATCTTTATTTTTTCTAATTCCGCAGTGGATGCCGGACGTCTTAAATCCTTTGGCCGCACATAGACCGCCAGATATGAATTCATATTGACTCAATTCAATCTCTCCTTCAACTATTAAATTAAACAGATGGTGTAATCATATTGATTGCCGTATCCTCTGGAATCTCTAGGGCGATATTCATATTTTGAATAGCTTGCCCAGCGGCTCCCTTGACCATGTTGTCAATAGCCGATACGACGATTAGACGGTTCGTTCTCTCATCTTTATGAAGCGAAACTTCACAGTAATTAGAAAGGCGAACATTTTTAATATTGGCAATATTGCCTTTATCTAGTACACGAACGAATTTTTCATTCTTATAAAACTCTTTATATAAACTTAACAATTCATCGATACTCTTATTTTCTTTCAAATCCACATACATGGTCGATAAAATACCACGGTTAACTGGCAAAAGATGCGGCACAAATGTAATGGTAACTTTTCTTTTAGCAAGCCCCGATAAATTTTGCTCAATCTCCGGAGTATGTCTGTGAACCGCAATTTTATAAGGAGCAAATGCTTCGTTACAATCAGGATAATGCGTCATTTGCGAAAGTCCTCGCCCGGAACCGCTGACGCCTGACTTTGAATCAATGATAATCCGATCCTCTACAGCCAAATCATTCACGAATAGTGGTGCTAATCCTAACGATATGCTGGTCGGATAGCAACCTGGATTTCCAATAATTTTTTTCCCTTTTAAAAGGGAACGATGCAGCTCAGGGATGCAGTAAACAGCCACCTTGTGTAAGTCTTTTTCTTTATAAGGCAAGTTATACCATTCAGTATAATCTTTTTCATCATACAACCGAAAATCAGCACCCAAATCAATGAAAAGTTTATCTTGTTCCACACATTTTTTGCCAAAAGGCTCACTTAATCCATGCGGTAATGATGCAAAAACCACGTCACTCTTTTCCAAGACTTCCTCTTCGTTTGTTAGAACATCGTCGCAAATATCTTTTAAATTGGGATAAACCTCAGAAATAGGTTTACCCTCGAAACTAACAGAGCTTAAGGAGGCAATTTCCACGTACGGATGCGATAACAAAAGCCGCAGAAGTTCAACGCCGGCATAACCCGTTGCGCCAATGATTCCCACTTTTATTTTATGATCTGTCGTATTGTAATTCATTTCCTTCACGCCTTTCATATATCGCAATTTTAAAGTATAGAATTATTATACACTTAAATTCAAGAAAATCAAGCGTTTTTCCATGTTTTTTAATATTTATGCAGTTATTTGTGGATTATATCCTTAATTTAATGAATATTTATGCAACTATTCATGCGTATTTGTATACGATACGGTTTCACAAAAACCTTAAAATCCGACAATACGATAAACAGGTCTTGACGAAACGCGTCTTTTGTAGTATAGTAATAAAGTAATTTTTGCTACTGTGGCTCAGTCGGTAGAGCAGCTGATTCGTAATCAGCAGGTCAGCGGTTCGATTCCGCTCAGTAGCTCCAAAAAACCCCTCACAACTATGGTTGTGAGGGGTTTTGATTTATTCATTATTAAATATTTTGTCATTCAGCCATCGAGCAGATTTATATAAATTATAGCTTATTTGGCGCAAAATTCATCTTTCAATAGCGAATACATATCGGCATCTCTACATTCACCTGTAACAAGGTGACAATCAAACAGACGCAAACGACCCTCGAATTGGAATCCTAATTTTTTAAGCAGAAAAGTTGATGCTTCGTTTTCTAAACTCACAAATGCATGAATTCTTAGTAAATCCAACTGATTAAACCCAATAGCCAATATTTCATGTATGGCATCGGACATAATTCCACGTCGCCAGAATTCAGCCGATAACTCATATCCCACTTCGGCCATTCTACCCTCAAAACCGCCTAAAGAAATAGACCCAATAATTTTATCGGTTTCTAAATCCGCGATGGCAAAACACAAGATTCTGCCCTCTTTAGGGCCCTGATTCCACGTTTCTATAATTTCATAGGCATGTTCTAATGTAGAGGGTCCATTCCAATTCAGGTATCGATACACTACTTCATTCGAATAATATTGAAAAAAATCAGGAGCATCCTCTGGTCTTAATTTTCTTAATCTCATTTTACCTGTCTCTACCGATTGAAACTCATTAAAAACTTTTTCTAAATCCATAATTTCTCCTTAAGCTATCCATCATTTTCTAGGTATCTCAACACTTTATTCAAAACCATCTTATCATTCTGTTATATCATAAAAAGCAGATTTTGTAAACTTCTTACATACAAAGCGAAAACCGCTATCACACTCTTCCGTTAACACGTTTGAAACTTGCTAAAACAAACCATAAAAAAGAACCTCTATCGTTACGGCTTGTAACGATAGAGGCATCTTCATATGCTTTATTCATTCCATCAATTAAAGGTATTTACACATTTCTCTGTCAGTGCTTTTAGAAACAAAGCTGTCCTGATTATCAGTCATGGAACCAAAATTATCTTTCTTAATGGATTCATTGGTGATTTTGAATTTTTCCACAAGCGTTTGCAAGTTTTGTGCAAGACCAGTTAATTCTTCACTAGCTGCCGCACTCTGCTGTGCTGTTGAAGAATCCGTCTGAATAACTTTTGAAATTTCATCGACAGCCACAGTGATTTGAGCGGCTGAAGTCGCTTGTTCATTAGAAGCCACCGCGATTTTATCCACTTTTTCATCGATTTGTGAAGACATGCTCACAACTTTATCGCAAGCCTGACTTGTCCCTTTTACAAATGCTACACCTTTTTCCACAACAGCTACTGCTTTTTCAATTAATTCATCTGTTTCTTTTGCAGCCGCTGCGCTCTTAATGGCCAGATTTCTAACTTCATCAGCAACGACGCCAAATCCCTTACCATAAGAACCAGCTCTTGCCGCTTCAACTGCCGCATTTAATGCTAATACATTTGTTTGGAAAGCAAAATCGTCAATGGTTTTCACCACTCTCTTCATTTCCATGGTATCATTCTGTATTTCATCCATTGCATTCTGTACTTGTTCCATACCATTTTTACTGTCCATAGAAAGTTTATGAGAATCATTTGTTAATTGGCTAACAGCCGTCGTATGCTCTGCATTTGTTGAAATTTTCGAGGTAATGTCTTTCACTAAGGATGACAATTCCTCAATTTCGCTAGCTTGCTCCGTTGCACCTTGTGATAGCATTTGTGAACCTGAAGCTATCTGTTCCGAACTGCTAGCCACTTGTTCGGCAGATATATTGACTTCTGATATTAATTGATTTAAAGATTGTGAAACATATTCTAAAGAATTTTTGATACCGACAAAATCGCCTTGATATTCTATTTCTGGTTTGACCGTCAAATCGCCACTTGCCATTCCGCTCAATACCCTATCCATGTCGCCCATATAGGATTTTAACATCTCTGTGGAACTTTCAAGAGCATTTGCTAAATCGCCGATTTCATCCTTTGTCTTTATATCTAAGTGTAAACCTTCTTCACTATTAATGCCAAGATTGCCATTCGTGATTCCACTAGCAAGCTCGGTAACTTTTGTAATAGGTTCAGTAATTCTTTTTCTTATGTAAATCAACGCACAAGCAATCGAGAGGATAAATATTAGTACAACACCTACAGCAGAAGTTGCTGTGATAAAATTATTTTTTCTTACCTCCGAATCAAGCGGAACACCGGTAAACATGGCGCCTACAACAGAACCATCGGAATTTTTTAATGGTAAATAAGTAGATCCATAGTATTTACCTAAAATTTGATTGACTAGACCATATTGTTTACCCTTATCCAAAACATTTTCCTTAACATCAGATGCAAGGTTCGTATTTAGATAACGGCTACCATCGGAATTCAATAAAGTAGTATTAATACGTTGGTCACCAAGAGTAATCGTATATTCATAACCAGTTGTCTTTTTAAGTGCATCTAAAATTTTGGCATTTGTATAATCCGAACCAATAGAAACAGCACCAATCACTTCTCCCTTTGCATTTTTAATAGGGAGTCCTGAAAACGTACCCATAGTCGTTGCAAAAGTTGTCTCCAAACAAGTTGTCGTCTTGCCTGCAAGGGCACCGCTAATGTGACTTAAATCACTTAAATTTTGTGCCACCGTATTTGTGAAGCTTTTTGCAATGATATACCCATTTGCATCAACAACCGTAATAAAATCAGCATTTGCAAATTTGGCAGCTTTTTTAATTTCATTTGTCAGCGCTTCTTCGTCCTGTTTATTGAAATCATTTAAAAAAGTTTCATCATTTACCAGAAAATTTCCACAAGTTAGAGAAAGTTTCTTAGAACTATTAAGACCTTCTGATAAGGCCTTCATACCAGCATTGCCAATCTGTAAATATTGCTGATTAACCGTATGAAGTTGATATAATCCGAAAATTGTACAGCTGAGTGTCGTGAGTATGACTAGCACTCCGAATAGTATTGATAATTTAATTCCTATTTTTTTGATAGAGAATACATGTTTGCCCTTAAAGCGGTCAAAGCTACCTTTTTTCAAGAATTTAAATTCAAATTTTTTCACAATAAATACCCCTCTGCTACTTTATGTCTTAACTGTCGTTGGAAACATTACTTTACTTAAAACGAGAAACGTTAGTTTATTACCTTTGCTGGATCTAAAATTGCTATAATGTCATCTCCCGATTTTGCTACGCCTATCGTGAATTTGTTAACATAATTGTCAGAAATAGTAGGCATATCAATGACTGAATTTTCACCAAAATCCGTAACTTCCGAAACAAAATCTACAATGAATCCATATTTATTATCATGAATCGTAATGATAATAAAACAAGTTTTTGCTGTAAATTCAACTTCTGGTTTTTTAAATGCTGTTCTTAAGTCAATAATAGGAATAATCTCGCCTCGCAAATTAATGACACCCTTTGCAAAGTCTGGATAATCATGTATGATCGTGATATTCAGTGTCCCAACGATCTCGATAACATATTTTATATCAATACCATACAGCTCTTCATCAATTGAAAAAGTTAAATATTTATCTTTTTCTACCTCTTCAACTTCTTCATCACCGCCTAAATCATTTAAAACAGAATCCATTATACTTCCTCCTTTTTAAATGTTTCTACAATATAAATAGTTACTTAAGTTTAATAAGTAACTATTTATAATTATTGATATGTTTCATAACCAAATCAGGAATATCGGAAAGGTCGGCCTGGGTGTTAACGGCTCCTAAAGTATAACTAACTTTTGGCATACCATAAACCACCGAGCTCTGTTCATCTTGTCCAATCGTGTAAGCACCTTTATCCTTCATGTTTAGTAAGCCTTTTGCGCCATCACTACCCATACCGGTTAGAATGACACCAACACTGTTCGTTGTCGTAACCTCAGCTACTGAATTAAACAAAACATCAACAGAAGGAGCATGCCCACTGACTTTCTCACCTTGAACACATTGCACAAAGTAGCCTTTCGCGTCTTTTTTCACTCTCATTTGCAGTTCACCCGGTGCAATCAAAACCGTGCCAGATGTTACATAATCGCCGTTTTTCGCCTCTTTTACTTCCATGCTACAAACTTTATTGATTCTATCAGCATACATCTTAGTAAATTTGGCTGGCATATGCTGTACGACCACAATACCTGGCATATCTTCTGGAAAACTTCTTAAAACGCTTAAAATGGCCTCTGTTCCACCAGTAGAAGCACCAATTGCTACAATAACATCTTTTCTATCTTTTCTATGATGTTGGGGAGAATCTAACTGTTTTTTTTCTTTAACATACCCTCTACCAATATTTGCACAAGACGCAATTCTGATTTTTACTAGAAGTTCTATGATAAAAAGTTCTTTCTTCCTACCCTCGGAAGGTTTGGTAACGAAATCAACCGCGCCTGCATCAAGAGCATCAAATACATTGCTGCTAACTGAACTGACAACTACAGTAGGAACGGGGTGCGTCACCATTAATACTTTCAGGAAATCAATACCATTCACCTTTGGCATTTCTACATCTAATGTTAATACATCTGGCTTTAATTCCTTGATTTTCTCCATTGCTTCCATAGTATCCGCTGCTGTGCCAACTACTTCAAAACCAGGATCAGATGATATAGCCAACGAAACATACTCTCTAAAAACGATAGAGTCATCAACAATCAGTACTTTGATTTTATTTAATTGCATAATCATCATCCTTTTCTATAGACTGCTGGCATCACATATTGATAAGCAAGCGAGTCTTTCTCAAGATATTCTGAATGACCAATAATTAAATAGCCTCCATCTTCCGTAGCCTCATAAAACTTTTTGACCAATTCCAGTTTCGTTTTTTTATCAAAATAGATCATAACGTTTCTGCAAAAAATGACGTGAAACTTTCTTTTGAAATGGAATGAATCCATTAAATTGAATTTGTGAAACAGTATATTATGCTTGATTCTATCAATAAATTGATAGCCCTCATCACACTTAATTAAATATTTTTCCTTGTATTGGATTGGAAGTGTTTCTACCGATGATGCTGGATATATCCCTTTTTGGGCAATGTCTAAAACTCTGTCGGATAAATCCGTTGCTAAAATTCTCGTATCCCACTGCGGTTTCAATGAAAAACAGTCATCCGTCAGCATAGCTAACGTGTATGCCTCTTCGCCTGAAGAGCAACCTGCACTCCAAATACCCAAATTCTGGTTTTTTACAGTATTCCCGAGATATGGTAAAATTGTTTCCTTATAAAAATCAAAATGAGATCTTTCTCTCATAAAATACGTGTGATTTGTCGTTATCCTATTAAGTAAATGCGATAATTCATTACCAGTTTTGTCCTCATATACATGATTAAAATATTGACCAAAACTTTCATAGCCCTTTGCGATAATAGCATTGCCTAATCTACCTTCTACTAGGTGCTTTTTCTTGGATAAGTCAATACCATAATTCTTGTAAATAAAATTCTTAAGTTCGTCAAATTCCTCTTGCCGTATCGCCAACACTAAAAAATCACCTCTTTGGGAAAAGTAACGAGCGGTTTAATTAAACGGTTTTGCTGTCGCCATCTAGAATTTTTTTACAACTAACAATCAATTTTACATCATTATTAATTTTAGCAACACCTGTAATATAATTATCTTGCTCGGTTTTCCTTTCAGGGTTGTAATCCGAAATATCTTCGTGCGGAATGGTCAAAACCTCATCAACATCATCGATAATCAAACCAACTATCGTATCTTTATAATTAACAATGATAATGTTTGTTTGATAATCAAAGTCAATTTTCTCCACATTGAACTTTGTTCGTATATTAATGACCGGAATAATTTTACCTCTTAAATTAATAACGCCCTCCACAAAATCGGCAACTTTAGGAACTTTTGTAATAGCTTGCATTGAGATAATTTCCGTTACATATCTGATTTCAATGGCTAGTATATCATCTGCTAGATGAAATGTTAAGTATCGATCTTTTAGAGTGGATTCATCATCCAAATTGTTATTTCCTTCAATATAGCTCATTTTAATCCTCTTTTCCAGCTTAAAATTTATAGCTCATTCGTATTAATAATAAATCCAATACCGCCATCACCTAAAATAGTACAGCCAGCGATACCACAGTCTTCTTCTAACATATCACTTAAATACTTCGGCAAGGATTTTATAACAATCTGTTGATCTCCTATAATTCTATCCACAAACAAACAAACTAGTTTATTATTATTTTCAACGGTGATTAAAATACCTTCTTCTAAATTTTTAACTTCGGTATCAATCCCATACTTTTCATGAAGTCTGACTACATTGCAGCATTTGCCTCTGATTAAAATCATTTCATTACCATAAGGATCTGTAACAATGTCTTTTGCTTTGGGTCTAAATGATTCTTGAATAGATGTAATGGGAAGAATGAACGACAAATCGCCAACTGCAACATTCATTCCTTCAATAATTGATAAAGTTAACGGTATTTTTATTTTCGTAATCGTTCCTTTTCCAGGTTCGCTATCGATGGATATACCACCATTGATACTTTCAATGTTTTGTTTAACAACATCCATACCAACGCCACGACCGGAAAATTTGGTCACTTGCTCTTTTGTTGAGAAGCCAGGCGCCAAAATGAGTGAATATATTTTTTTATCTGAAATATCGGTTTCATCACTCGCTATTAATTTTTTCTCAATAGCTTTTTTAATAATTTTATCTTTATCAAGACCACGCCCATCATCGGACACCGTAACAATAACGTTACTGCCAATGTTCATAGCCTTTAAACTAACGGTTCCTTTAGCTGGTTTACCGGCTTTTATTCTATCTTCTGCAGATTCTAAACCATGATCCATACAATTTCTCACTAAGTGCATCAATGGATCTGAAAGATTATCAACAACCGTTTTATCAACTTCTGTTTCCTCGCCGCTGATGGATAGTTCTACTTCTTTATTTAACTCTTTACTCATATCACGAACAATTCGGTTCATTTTATGAAATACGGAAGCAATAGGAACCATTCTAACGGACATAACGACATCTTGTAGTTCTTTTGTCAGTTTTTGCAGACGATCGATATTTTTGTGTAAAACCGGTAGCTCGATTCCTTTAATCAGTGGATTATGCTCAAGCATCGATCCCGTAATGACAATTTCTCCCACGAAATCCATGAGTGCATCTAATTTATCAACATTTACATTAATAAGGCTTTGCTTTGAGGCTACCTTAGTAGATGTGGCCGTATTGGCTTTCCCGCTTTCAGCAACCCCTTTTGCCTTATTATTGTTATCATTGTCAGCTTCTTTTGAATGAAGAGTAAAATCATCCTCTTTCACTTCAACGCTTTTGACACACATTTGTTTTTTAACAATTTCCTCAACCTTTTGCTGGTTTAAGTCTGTTGCTATAAATAAAGCAAATCCTTCTTTTTGAATGACCTCATTACAGGTTGGATTATCAAATAATTCCTTAGGCTTCGATAGAATTTCTGAGCAATATTTTTCTATGCTATTGACAACAGAGAATGCCCGAACATTTTCCATCTTACATTCATCATCAAAGAAAATGGTAATCGCAAATTTGTTTTTCCCGCTTTCTGCCTTTGGCGCATAATCTTCCTGTTTCGGCGCACTTTCGGGTTTATCCTCCAATTGGATTTCATTCTTTGGGGGCTCATCAGTACCAGACATTTTTGCTAAAAGATCCGTTATTCTTTGAATCAAACTATCGGCTGTACCGGCAGCTTCTTCACCATTTTGAATCTTCTCCATTTGGCCCTTAATGAAATCTCCGCCTTCAAAAACGACATCACAAACGTTAGAAAACTCGCTGCCAACTGATTTGTTTTCTCTGATTTTAAAGAATAAATCCTCGATTTTATGCGCAACCACGGCCACACTATCGTATGACATCATAGACGCGGAACCTTTGATGGTATGCATGATTCTGAAAATCTCATTAATATGCTCTTCAGATATAGTATCATCTTTTTCTACTTCAAGCATAATGTCTTCTAATTGCTCAAGCAATTGATTTGTTTCAAAAATAAAGACATCCAGCAAAGGATCTCTTTCAGATGAAAAATCGTCCATACTGCTCACCTTCTTCATAAAATTAATTATGCTTATAAATTCGATAATACCTTTACAACATCTTCTTCTTTAAAAGGTTTAACTAAAAATCCAAGTGCTCCTGCCAAAATCGATTCTTTTACCATACTCTCTTGACCCATTGCTGAAATCATCACAACCTTAGCACCAGAATCAATCTTTTTAATTTCTTTCAACGATGCAACGCCATCCATTTCAGGCATGGTGATATCCATCGTCACAACATCCGGTTTTAATTCCGCATATTTTTTGACGCCTTCTAATCCGTTTGGAGCCTCTCCAATAACCTCAAATTCATTTTTCTCAAGCATCGTTTTTAAAGTAATTCGCATAAATGCCGCATCATCAACAATCAGTACTTTTTTCATTAACAACAACTCCAATTCATATAAGTAATTACATAAAAGTATCAAGAATTAATCCCCGAATATCCTCAACGGTTTTCAGAATTGTAACTTGATCTTTTTGTTCCTTTAGTAACTCATTTGCTAAAACTTCTGTACCAGCATTTACCTTTTTAATGTTGGCATATATTTTTCTTCTACCTCCACTTGATTTGCCTTCCTTAGAAAACTCAAAATTACTGTCAACCACCTCTTTAAAAAATTCAGATATTAACTCTTTATACTTTTGTAATTCCTTAATATCGCATTTTTTTGTGATTAAGTCTCCCTGCTTTAATATGCTATCACTCAAATCGATCAAATTCTTTTTGTAATCCAAAGATGTAGCATTTTCGAGTTGATTTTTAAAATTAGCAGATCCAGGACCCGCTATATTTTTTACAGTCATGTTTAGCTGGTTAATTTCACTTGCGCCACTCCCGACATTCTTGATTTTCATGTCAAACTAACCTTTCCTAATATCTATTTAAAATATCCCATAAATTGATCGTAACTGACCAATTGGAATGACTTTTCATCGAATAATTTCTTCATCCTTCTAAAAAATTCGGTTTCGCCAAAATCATGATATAAACTATTGATATAGCATGCCGAATTCGTATACGCATTATTAAAATATTGTTTCTTATTCGAATAATCCGATAATTTCATATTCACAAATTCTTTATGACAAGCACCATATTTTCCTAGATTATTTGTCAAATATGCCGCAAAAAAGGATACTAAGCCTTCATCTAAAAATGGTTCCTCCAACTGATTCGTTCCTATCACACCATAGAACCATTGGTGGAAGATCTCGTGATAAATAAGTTCTTTATGTGATGTCAAATTCTTGAAAGAATCTTGGTTGATAAAAACCATTCCAGAAAACTCCATACCAGAATTATTCATATCAGTAGAAGCCACAATTAAATCCTTATAGGGATACTTACAAAATTGCAATTCCGCAAAAGAAATGGCATTTTGTACATATGCTTTTGAATCATAGCTATCAATATACGTAATATTAATATCCTTATATTTCTCTGTCATAACAGAAGCGCTCTTGGCAACTATGAAAGAAAAATCTCGATGATTATCGGCAACAAATTTCGCATATTTATTTCCTGCCGCAGTACTCTCGCTTGTTTTGCCCTCACCATATGCTGTATAGTCGCTATTCGTTTTAACAGTAATGTCATAATTACTCATATCATACAAAAAAGGATCACCAATAGATGATGTATACGTTCTCGAATAATTATTGCCATTTTTCACGGCAGCCGTAATTAAAAAATTCGTGAGCAACACTTTGTTGGCATGGTAAGCTAATGTGTTTTGACTCTCTTCTAGAGTTATTTCATAGTCAATATATACTTTATGTTGAGGAGATGACATTTTAATATACAGGTTAGACCCATTAATATTAAACCCATTAATCCCCTCATCAGATGATATTTTCTTAATAATTGTTTTTGCATAGTTTGTTGATGGAACATAGCATAAAAACGAATCCTGAATTTGATTAAATGAAATCTCTTGTTTGACGTCGACAACATTTTTTTGTAAACTCACATCCGCCTTAATATTAACCTTGTCTGGTACCGCGTCGGTCATTTCATTTGCCAACGAACTAATTGCTTGTCCATCCATTGAAGCTGACTTCGCAGAAATATAATATAAAAAAAGAAGGAAACCGGATAATATTAATATAGAGAGTAGTATAATTAAGCACTTATTTTTTTTAGCCATCAGTACTTCTCCCTTAACTAATTTTTTGTGTCAAAGAAGGAACTCTCCCGTTTGTAGTCCCAATGTCCATATCCTCTAGCAGCTTTTTCGTTGATGTGGATATCTTTAATCTCGTTTTTACATTCCTCACGTTTTTCTAAAACTTTATCTTGTAATATAGAATTATGATACACCATTTTTTCCTTAATTTCAACAATTTTACTCTTAATTTCATTAATTTCGGCAATTTCATCCGAACTAAAATCACCTAAACTAATGTTGTTTAGGTCGTTGTTTGCCACCACAATCTCTTTCATGAACTTCTCTCTATGCTCAAGATTTGAAACCAAACCAGTATAGTCTTCCTGTTCTATTAAATCATATTGAGCAAGTGTCAACGTCATCATATCCTGGAACCACTGAAGTTTTCTTTTCATTAAGTCCAAATATATGTCAATAGAATTACACATTATATATAGCTCCCATCGCCATTATTGTGCTTGTTCTTTCTGTCAATTTTAACTGCTTCTTTCCAGGTCTCGCTATATTCTTCCATAACTTGAATAATCGGTTCCAGTCTTTTTGCATCCTTATGAATATTAACCTGTATAAGTTCTCGATAAATATATTCATAATGAGCAAAGAGAGAGTGTGAAATTTCATAAGCAAAATTCAACGACTGCATTAATTCCATAATAATATTCTGAGCTTTTATTAAAAAATTATTAGCGTTTGTTATATCCTTTTCCTCAATAGCTATTTTAGCTGTTTTTAAAAATTTCACACAACCTTCAAATAACATAACCGTTATTTCACCTGGCCCTGCTGTCAACACGTTATTTTCTTTGTATTTTTCATAAGGGTTCAAAAGGCTCATATTACCTCTCCTGTTTTTCTAAAAATTAGTTTAAAGAACTGTTATTTTAAAGCCTAGCTTTAAGAATTACTCAAAAATGCTGTTGACGAATTCATTTGCGAGAGCGCTGTTTCAAGAGCAGAATACTTTGAATACAGTTTATCCTCTTTATCAGAAAAAAGATCTTGCAAAGAGTCCCGTCTATCTGTCAAACTAGTAATATCTTTTGTTAAATTTGCGAGAGTAACATCTGTCGAATTTTTGGTATACTTCGTAATTAAACTATCCATTTTATAAATCAAACCGGAACTGTTATATTTTGATTCCGCCGTACCAAACTGAGCCGTTTTTGTAAACAAATCAGATACTGCTCCGCTATTATTCTGTATCGCATTTTTTAGTTTATCTTCATCGATAACAAGCTGTCCATTAGGGCATGTTTTATATGTGCCAGTTGTGATGCCAATAGATGCTAAATTAAGGCCCGAAGAAGATGTTTGAGTATTTATTAGACCACGAACCGTACTCATTAAATTTGAAAGGTCTGAGTCTGATCTTAAAATACCTGCTTTTGCTTTTGTTTCCCATTGAGCAATGGTCGTTTCCGTCATATCGGATTTTTGAGCATCGGTTAATGGCTTATAGGTTAAATTCTTTTTTTCAGTAAGCTGAGAACTGATGGAAGTTACTAAAGTATTATACGCTTTAACAAAAGAAGTGATTCGATTAAAAATACTATCTGTATCCGTAGTAGATTTTACATTAACCGCTGAAGTAGAATCAGCTGAAATATTAAAGTTGTATCCATCAACCGAAAAACTATTGGACTCAAAGCTTAAGGTTTTACCCTCAACAACAATGGTCGCATTTTTTGCAGCACCAGCGGTTCCTGCTGTTTGTACTTTCCCACTACCATCGCCAACACCAAACACACCTGCGGCACCAACCAATATTCCAGATGTATCTGTGATACTAAAATTAGATGATTCTCCTGTAGAAGTGGAATCCATTTCAAATTTCCCAGAAAACGTACTATAATAAATTTTAGCACCAATACCTGTTGTATTATTAATCGTTTTCATCATATCGGATACAGTGGCATCCGTACTCATTGAAAAATCTTTACCGTTTATGCTAAAATCTACATAATTTTTACCATCTTTTACGGTATATGTAGGAGTTGCACCCGTCTTTGTGATGAGCGCGCTTATGGTCATCTCTGGAACCGTCGTACCCGCATCTACCGGTATAACCGTACTTTCCATATGCGCTTTTGTAGCCTTTGTGAAACTATCAATGGTCAGTTCGTCCATTTGTACATCAGAGGTAGCTGTAACGCTTATCCCACTCGTATTTGTGCCAGATAATGTCGTGGTCTTGGCATTCATATAAGTTCCTGATGCAATAGAAGACGTCGCATTCGTATCATTCAAAAAAGAATCCTGAAACGTTGCCAATGCCGTATTAACTGCTCGATACGCCTCTTGCTTCCACTCATCATATTGAATGCTCTGTTTAACCTTATCTATTTTCGATTGTTCATTCGTTAATGATGATTTAACCAAGCTGTCAATATCCATTGATGAATAAAGACCTGTGATTCTTGTTTTGCCCGAAGAACTTGTGCTGGAATTGATTGAGTAACTACTACTACTACTGCTAGTGCTCATATAAGTTCCTTCCTTTCTTGCAACAACTTTAAGTTTTTTACTTCATAAAAACCAATTTGCCAAATTAGTTTACAGTTTTATTATATTTACTTATATATCGACATTAAATTATTAAATCTTTAGTTAAAATTCGTTTTTTTTAAAGAAATATTGAAAAGATGGAATAAAGCATAAAAATACCCAAAGAGAAACACTCTTTGGGTATTTTGAAAAAACAATGAAATTTTACGATATTCTACCTTATCTGAACAAGGAAAGAATCGTTTGTGGAGCTGAGTTAGCTTGTGAAAGCATGGATGTAGAAGCCTGCAATAAGATGTTGTACTTATTGAAGTTAGCCATCTCAGACGCCATATCTGTATCTCTGATACGTGATTCAGCAGATTGCAAATTCTCCGTGGTTGTTGATAAGTTATTAACAACACTTTCAAGCTTGTTCTGTTGTGCACCAAATGTTGCACGAACACTATTGATTTCTGTAATAGCGGATTTAACCAAAGTAGAAGTAATAGAACTAGCAGCAACCGTTGTAGCACCAGAGCCGAGAGCTGTAATAGCAGCGCCGCCACTAATCGTTCCCGAAACTGTTCCGTCAGCATTAAGAGTTGAAGTCATACTACCAGAAGTAAATGCAGAACCATTTGTTAAAACTATTGTACCACTACCTCCGTCAGCAACCGTAAAACCTGAAATACTGGCAGCGGTTAACTTTGTACTAACATCACTAGCAGCATCACTAGCTGCTATCGTAATGCTCTTATCACCAATTGCTAAAACTGTTTGTTTACCAGTAGCAGTATCAGCAAGTGTAGTAGAAAACTTACTATTAGTAAGAGCAGTAGCTTCTGCGCCGGATTTACCAGCTGCGAATGCACCAGCATGTGTAATCTCTATAGCACCACCAGAAATAACTGTACCAACTAAATATAAGCCAGCACCCATTTTTGCATTAACTGCAGCTTGAACCTCAGCTTGAGTGTCATCAGTAGCAGCTAAAGTAACAGCTGTACCATTAATTGTTAAATCACCTGCAACAGTTCCATTTCCTGCTTTTCCATCAGCAACTGTAAATGTACCGGCAGCTGCTGCTTGTGTAGTAACAGTCCCAGCAATACCAATCTCGGTTGTATTCGTACTATCATCAGATAAACAAACTTTGAGGCTTCCATCAATGCTCTTACCATTGAAGTTGGTTGTTGTAATGATGTTTTTAATTTCACCTTGAAGTTCGCCTAATTCAAGATTGATGTTGTTTTGATCATCGTTAGCATATGTACCATTTGCTCTTTGAGTGGTGAGCTCTTCCATTCTAACTAACATGCTGCTCACTTCGTTCATAGCACCTTCAGCTGTTTGCAAGTAAGAAACACCATCTTCAGCATTGGAAGATGCTTGACTTAAACCAGCGATTTGTGATCTCATTTTTTCTGAAATAGAAAGACCAGCCGCATTATCAGCAGCACGGTTAATCGATAAACCAGAAGATAATTTTTCCAGGCTCTTTGTTTGTTTGTTTGTATTGATACCTAAAGAACGGCTAGCATTTGCAGCCATCATATTGTGATTAATTCTCATTGTTATTTCCTCCTTGAATTTTAAAGTGTTTTATGTCGGAATCCTTCCGTGATATAAAACATACAATCATTCACTGTGCGCCAACATTGAATGATATATATTTGTTACACTGATTATATCGAACGATATTTAGCAAACTTTAGAGCATTTAGCATTTTTATGACAAATTATTGCTTAATCTCAATTTCATCATTTTCTACCGTAATTGCA
>Ga0183100_1000155_pt1 | contig 87042 bp, 83 predicted proteins | sample Biomet2_FD_127789 | JGI IMG/M metagenome (GOLD analysis project Ga0183100, IMG submission 127789) | Microbial communities from bioreactor (seeded with anoxic lake sediment) at LBNL, California, USA - Biofuel metagenome 2 | ecosystem: Engineered > Bioreactor > Anaerobic > Unclassified ...
TATGACAACACAGCAACGGCAGCCGGCATGGGTCCTCAGGAACAGCCCGTAACCGCTGAAGCAAGTGAACATGTACCGGCCGTGCAGAACCCGCACATCTCGCTGACAAAGACTGCCGCTGAAAGCAGCTACGACGCAGTGAACGATGTGATCCACTACACGCTTGTGGCGACGAACGACGGCAACGTAACGCTTTATAACGTGACGATTACCGATCCGAAACTCGGCACGCTTGCATTCACACCTTCTGCTCCGGCGACGCTGGCTCCCGGTGCGACGCTGACCGCAACAGGCAGCCACACCGTAACCCAGTCCGACCTGGATGCCGGATTCTATGACAACACAGCAACAGCAGCCGGCATGGGTCCTCAGGAACAGCCCGTAACCGCTGAAGCAAGTGAACATGTACCGGCCGTGCAGAACCCTGCTATTCAGATTATTAAAACAACCAATGGCATCGATGGCCTTATTACTCCGGTAGGGACAACGGTTACATGGACTTATGCAGTAACCAATACCGGCAACGTAACATTGACGAACGTCATTGTAACGGACTCTGACCTCGGTGCAATCGGAACGATTCCGACATTAGCTGTTGGCGCTACGGAGACATTGACCAAGACAGGTACAGCGGTTGCTGGCCAGTATGAGAATACCGGATTGGTAATCGGCACACCTCCGCAAGGCAGCGATGTAACGGATACTGATGACAGCAGCTATTATGGTTCTGCTCCCGCTATAACAGTCGTAAAGACGGTGCAGAACACAACAACCGGCGGCGTTGCCGGACCAACGGCAACAGGTACAGTTGGTGATGATTTCCTGTATACACTTGTTGTTACAAACAGCGGCAATGTAGCATTGTCCAACGTGATCATTACCGACAGTCAGGCTGTTGTTGGATCAAATGTAACAGTCAATGGTACACTTACACAATGGACAGCCGGTACAGGCGGTATTGCAGCGGTGACGATTGCAAGCCTGACACCCGGACAGACAGCTACGATTACTTATGTTTTCACAACGGCTCCGGGCGATCTTCCGATTACCCGAGTTAACACGGTAGTATCAGGTGCTGCTGTTACCTACACCCTTGGCAGTGCAGTACCTACCGTTGTCACCTCTCAGGATACAGCCATCCTTTCAACGACAGCGGTACTTGCTGCCGTAAGAGAGGCTGTGAAGACAGGCGAAGCATCAGATCAACTTGGTGTCTATGGCATGGCAATGCTCACCGGAGCATCGCTGCTGCTCATCGTCAGAAGAATGCGCAGGAATCGCAAAGATACCAAATGAGTGCAGCTATTGTATGAAGCACTTGAGCGGCGGCCAGTTGAACTGACCGCCGCTTCTTTTTTTCTGGAAGAGGCTGTTGAGGAAGTAACCTGCGGAAAATTGTTTTCTCAGTATATTTTACCTCCGGAATGAAAAAAATTCTTGACTTGAAGTTCACTCCAGATAGTATGCTTATAGTGAGCTGAAATGAAGACGTCCGATTACCTTTGTTCTGTGAAAGAGGTATCACGGATAGGCGGGGTAAAAGAAGAACAGTTCTAAAATATGAAAATGGGGGTATAGTGCTTGCAATATAGGGAATTAGGAAGAACCGGAATCAAAGTCAGCGAGATCGGCATAGGAGGAGAAGGTTTTGAAAACAAAAGCTATTCCGAATGTGAATCGATCATCGACTGTGCCCTAAATAACGGAATTAATTTTTTCGATTTCTACAATTCAAACCCGGATGTACGCAGCAATGCAGGAACTGCCCTGCGGCGCTATCCCCGCAGCAGTTTCGTCATCGAAGGACATATTGGTTCGATGTGGGAGAACGGACAATACCGCAGAACAAGGAATCTGGAAGAGATTGCAGATGCCTATGAAAATTTTCTGACCAGGATGCAGTTGGATTATGTGGATATCGGCATGATTCATTATGTGGACGATGAACGGGATTTTGACGGAATTCTCGAAGGCGGGATCATGGAATATGCCAGAAAACTAAAGACTGCAGGCATTGTACGCTGCCTGGGTATTTCAACCCACAATCCGGACATTGCCATGAAGGCAGCGGAAAGCGGATTCATCGATGTAATTCTGTTCAGTATAAACGCTGCATATGACATGCTTCCGGCGAGTGAGGATGTGGATATCTTGTTTGAGGAGAGCACCTTTAACAACAGGACATATGAGGGTATCGATCCCAGACGCAGTCTTTTGTATCAGACGTGCCAGGGAGTGGGCGTTGCGCTTGCTGTTATGAAGGGATATGCAGCCGGCGTCCTGCTCGATGACAGCGGATCCCCGTTCGGAAAGGCCATGACTCCTGTGCAGTGCCTGCATTACTGCCTGACCAGACCTGCGGCGGCGTCCGTTATGGTAGGTGCGGCCAATACGGATGAAATCTTTGCGGCACTTGCATACGAGACTGCGGCTGACGCGCAGAAGGATTACAGTACAATCCTCGCGAATGCTCCGAAGCACGCTTTCCACGGACACTGCATGTACTGCGGACATTGTGCTCCCTGTGCGAAAAAGATTGACATTGCCGCCGTTAATAAATATCTTGATCTTGCACTGATCCAAAAAAGCGTCCCGGAGACACTTCGGGATCATTACAGTTTACTCGAACATCACGCAGACGAGTGCATTGCCTGCGGCCAATGCATGAAAAACTGTCCGTTCGGTGTAGATATAATCGGGAAAATGTGTCAGGCTGCCGCTCTATTTGAAAAATGAGGTGAAACAAATGAAAGTACTTATGATTAACGGAAGTCCGCATCAAAAAGGATGCACCTATACCGCTCTGGATGAGGCGGCAGAAGCACTGCATGCAGAAGGGATTGAAACGGATTTCTTCTGGATCGGAACGAAACCAATTGCGGGGTGCATCGCCTGTGGAAAGTGCACCGATACAAAAAAGTGCGTCTTTGAAGATAAAGTGAACGCATTTCTCGCAGTCGCAGGCGGTTACGACGGCTTCATATTCGGATCGCCTGTGTATTACGCTTCTGCAAACGGCTCTTTGATTTCTTTTATGGACCGGGTATTCTATGCTTCAGGAAAAGATATTTTTTACCTGAAGCCTGCGGCAGCGGTAGTATCTGCCAGAAGGGCCGGAACAACAGCCGCATTTGATCAGATAAACAAATATTTCACGATATCGCAGATGCCGATTATTGCATCAACTTACTGGAATAACGTACATGGGAGAACTCCGGAGGATGTGAAGAAGGACCTGGAAGGTCTGCAGATCATGCGGACTCTTGGAAGAAATATGGCATGGTTCCTGAAGTGCAAAGAAGCGGGTATCCGCGCGGGCGTTCCGTTTCCTGAGAGAGAAGAATGGATCGCAACCAATTTTATCCGCTGAAGGGGGAACAGGTATGACGATTGCAGAAGTGAGCAGAAAATATGCGCTTTCACAGGATACGCTTCGCTACTATGAGAGAATCGGTATGATTCCTTCTGTCAACCGTACGCAAAGCGGCCTTAGAAATTACACGGAACAGGACTGCAGATGGATTGAACTTGCCAAATGCATGCGCAGTGCCGGCCTGCCTGTGGAAGTTATGATTGAATATCTGAAGCTGACACAACAGGGTGACGAAACAATTCACGCCAGACTGGAGCTTCTTCTTGAACAGCGCACACAGCTCCTGGCACAAAAAACCGCCATCGACAGTACGCTGGATCGGTTGAATTTTAAAATCGGACGGTATGAAAAAGCAGTCGAAACAGGGGTGCTGTCATGGGATGAAGGCGAAATATAGGTTAAATCCGCATATGCTGTCAGTTTGCTCATATGATTTGAAAAGTAAGAAGGGGAGTGCTGTTCTGAACCGCTGCGGTTCAAAGCGACACTCCCCTTGCTTTTCCTGCTTGATCTGTCAAAAATGCGTATGAATCCTGCGTCTGCCTCCCGGGGGCGTAACCGGACTGCTGTCAGAAGGCGGGATGATTACAGAGACAGCGGAGGCGACGCCAGCCAGCGCCTGAGTTCCTCATCGGTGGCGAGCACCGTGTGTGTGCCTTCCAGAAAATGCTCCGTACCGGCATGGTAGTTTACACCGGCTGACTTATAGTCATATTCCTCGGCTGCGCGTGTCCTCTCAGTCCTGGGATTCGGATGCGGGATTGCCGAAAGGAGGCTCCTTGTATACGGGTGCACCGGATGTTGGAAAATTTCTTCTGTCGTGCCGGTCTCGACCAGGTGCCCCAGATGAAGAACACCGATGCGGTCTGAGATATATTTGACCATCGAGAGGTCGTGCGCAATGAAAAGGTACGCACATCCGGTCTCCTGCTGCAGATCTTTCATCAGGTTGACGACCTGCGCCTGGATTGAAACATCGAGTGCACTGACGCACTCATCGGCAATGATGAGTTTCGGCTGCATGATCAGCGCCCTTGCGATACCGACCCGCTGACGCTGACCGCCCGAAAACTGGTGGGGATATCGTTCCGCATGTTCAGGGGCAAGTCCGACCTTTTCCAGCATTTCTGCAACTTTTTGGCTGCGTTCGGCCCTGTCCTTGTAAAGATGATGGATGTCGAGGCCCTGTGCAATGATATCCTGTACACGCTTCCGCGGGTTCAGGCATGCCATTGGGTCCTGAAAAATCATCTGTATCTCAGTATGAAGAAGGGAAGATGCTTTGCTGTCAAGGCTGCCGGATATATCCGCACCATGGAACTTGATCTGTCCTTCGGTTGGGGTGTACAGACGGATGACGGAACGGCCGATTGTACTCTTTCCGCTTCCTGACTCCCCGACAAGACCATATGTCTCACCCGGGTAGATCCGGAATGAGACACCGTCCACGGCCCTTACCGTATAACCCCTGCTGATTTTGAAATACTGTTTGAGCCCCTTTATTTCAAGCAGCGGCTCTGCTTCCTTCTTTGTTTCCATCACTCCGCCGCCTCCTTCTGCTTAGGGGTCCATGCTTCCTGCATTCGGACAATCCGCGCTTTCAGTTCTTCGGGCATTTCTACTTTGGGGGCGCGTTCATCTAGGAGCCAGGTAGCGGCGTAATGTGTCGCACTGATCCGGAACATAGGCGGTTCCGCGCGGTCGTCGATTTTCAGCGCATACCGGTTTCGGGGGCTGAATGCGTCGCCGGGAACCGGGTTCAGCAGATTCGGCGGCGTACCGGGAATTGTATAAAGCCGGCTGTCGGCAGTATCGAGGTCCGGCATCGCAGACAGGAGGCCCCATGTATAGGGATGGCGCGGATCGAAAAAGATTTCATCCGCCGTGCCTTTTTCGACGATTTTGCCTGCATACATGACTGCCACATAGTCCGCAACTTTAGCCACAACTCCGAGGTCGTGGGTGATATAGATGACAGAGATACCGGTATTTTTCTGGATTATCCGTATGAGTTCCAGAATCTTTGCCTGAATTGTCACGTCAAGCGCGGTGGTCGGTTCATCACAGATAAGAATTTCCGGATCACAGGCGAGTGCGGATGCAATGACAACGCGTTGACGCATTCCGCCCGAAAGCTGATGCGGATAGTTTTTCATGCGCTTTTCGGCATCCTCGATGCCTGCAAGTTCAAGCAGCTCGATGGCGCGCCGGTAAGCCTCGGCTTTCGGTGTTTTGTAATGCCATCGCATCCCCTCCATGATCTGTGCTCCGATTGTCATTGTTGGATCAAGGCTCGTCATCGGATCCTGAAAGATCATGGCGATGCGCTTGCCGTTGATATGACGGCGCATTGTCTTTTTCGGCATGGAAAGAAGGTCTGTTGTTACCGTTTCCCCATTTGCGTGCTGATACGTAAATGCAATGCTGCCGCTGTTGACATGCCCGTTTTTGTCAAGTATACCGATAACCGCCTTGACGGTGACCGATTTACCGCTTCCGCTTTCGCCGACAATAGCAAGCGTTTCTCCTTTGCAGAGCGTGAGATTCACGCCGCGTATTGCCCTGACCGTTCCTGACGTCGTATCAAAGGAGATCGACAGGTCTTTGACCGTAAGCACTTCTTTTCGAGTATCATTATTTTCCATATCGGTTCTCCTTTCTTACATTTCCTTCAGTTTTGGGTCGAATGCTTCACGCAGCCCGTCTGCCAGAATGTTGAAGCAGAGCATAAGGACGGCAAGCACGATAAGGGGAGGAACGATCTGATAGGGATGCGTTGTGAAGCTGTTGAACGAGTCGCTGATAAGTGATCCGAGGCTGCACATAGGAACCGGAATACCGAGGCCTACAAAACTGAGAAATGCCTCGGTAAAAATAGCTGTCGGGATACTGAACATCAGCTGAGTGATAATCTGGCCGATTATGTTAGGAAGGATTTCGCGGAAGATGATGCGGAAGCTGCCGGCACCGAGTGTACGGCTTGCCAGGACGAATTCCTGCTCCTTGAGCTTCAGCATTTCGGCGCGTGCGATGCGGCTCATGCCGATCCATTCGGTTATCATCAGCGCCAGGACAATTGTCGCAAATCCCGGTTTCAGGATCAGCAGCAGCAATGTAACAATGATAAGGCGCGGAATGCCGTTGACAATCTCCGCAAACCGCTGCATGATGCTGTCTGTTTTGCCGCCGAAATAGCCTGAGATGAGACCGTAGCTCATGCCGAAGATCATGTCGATGACGGCGGCTGCGATTGCAATACTGAGGGAGATCCGGGTACCCTCCCACACCCGCGTCCAGATATCGCGTCCGAGTGTGTCAGACCCGAACCAGTAGTAAACGCTGTTGAGTCCGGAATTCCTGTAACCGTTCACGAGTTTTGAACCGGTAGTCGTGCTGATTATCTCGTCTCCGTTGAATATGCCGAGCTGTTCAAGTCCCGGAATGCGGGGGGCGAAGTTTTTCTGCGTGAGGTTCTGATCGGAGAAACTGTATGCATTCATTCCAGGACCGATTACAGCAAAAGCGGCGATGAAGAGGATCAGTACCAGTGAGATCACGGCGCTCTTTTTGGAAAGGAATCGTTTTGCGACATCCTGCCAGTAATTCTGCAGGACAAAGCCCGAGTCGAGCCGGAGTGACTCCGTGTCGTTTTTCAATATAAAGTCGTCGGGAAGGAAGTCAATCGGTTCCGCATGGTCTTCGGCAGCGGCGGTTTTGTATTTATTCATAATGTCATGCCTCCTTTGCCAGACGTATACGGGGATCAATAATGCCATAGAGGATATCGACCGCCAGCATGATGCCGATGTACATTGCGCTGTATATGAAACTCAGCGCAATAACCACGTTATAGTCATTTGACTGGATGGCCGTAACCAGGAGACTTCCTACGCCGGGTATGGAAAAGATCTTTTCTATGACAAGGCTTCCGGTCATCAGATCGACTATGAGCGGTGCAAGCACAGTGATAATCGGGATCAGTGCATTCCGCAGCGCATGCCGGATGATCAGCGTTGCACCGGTTATGCCTTTGCTTTCGGCAAGACGCATATAATCACTGTTCAGTACTTCAAGCATTTCGGTACGTGTAAACCGCGCAATCGAAGCGAGCGTAAACATACTGAGGGCGATGCTTGGCATGACGCTAGAGGTGAAAGGCGTTTTTGCGGAGTAAAGCATCGGAAGCCAGCTCAGCTTGAAGCCGAGTGTATAGCTGAGGGCGAGTGCGAAAACATAGCTGGGGATTGAGACGCCGAGAACCGAAATGAACGTGCACAAGCTGTCCCAGAAGGTATTGTGATTGATCGCTGCAGCGATTCCAAGGATAAGGCCGATCAGTGCTCCGATCCCGACAGCTGTGCCGCCGACTTTGATGCTGATGAGAAGACGGTTCTGAATCAGCTGGCTGATCGGTGTATTTTTACTGATCGTATAGCTGACGCCAAAATCACCTTTCAGCAAATTGACCACATATTTGCCGAACTGGATAATGATTGGCTGGTCAAGACCGTATTTCGCGTTCAGCGCAGCGTGCTGTGTTTCGGTCAGCTTTTCATCGTTAAACGGGGAACCGGGCATCAGCTGCAGAAGGATAAACAGGACAAGGGTGATGGCAAGAAGGGTGAAGACGGATATCAGCACGCGCTTGGCGATATAGTGTTTCACAAAATTTATTCACCTCTTTTTGATATGTATAAAACAAAACAGAACAGCGGCCTTGATGTCATGCATCAAAGCCGTTGTCCGGACTGCTTTTGAAACAGAGAAATCAACCTTTGACGGCGTTCTTGTAGACGCGGTTCAGAGCAACAGGATGGAATTCGATGCCGGTCACATTACTCTTGATCATGTCTGCATTTGCCTGCGTATAAAGAGGGAAGATGACGGCATCGTCCATGACGATTGTCTCTGCCTTCTTCATTGCTGCCCAGCGCCCTTCGGCATCGGTGCAAAGATCACCGGTTGTGCATTCGGCGATCAGCGCATCATAATCCGCGTCGCTCCACAGGCCGTAGTTATTGCTGTTGCCGGTAACCCACATGGCCAGATAGGTCATTGGATCAGAATAGTCGGGCCCCCAGCGTGTGAGGCCGATCTCAAAGCTGCCGGCCTGCAGGTCTTCTACACGCTGCTTCTTCGGTTCAACTTTCAGGTTGAGGGTTAAGCCGGGGAGTGTGCTCTCGAGTTCTTCCTTAATGACGGCAGCAACATTCTGCTGGACTTCGGGATCGTCGAGAACCATTTCAAATGTAAAGGAGTCCTTGCCGAGTTCAGCTTTGGCTTTGTTGTAGTAATCGAGAGCTTTGGCGGTATCAAAACTGCAGACGTCGCTGAATTCGGTCTGATCCGCACTGAAATCGTCACCTTCGGGCCCCGTGGCAAACTGCGGCGGAACTGCCGTGAATGTTGCGAGAGACCCGTCTTTGACAACACTGCTCACGATCGTCTCACGGTCAAGAGCGTGTGTCATAGCCAGACGCAGGTTAAGGTTTGCAAGGTCTGCATTTGCGCTCATATTAACGCTGACATACCACAGGTAACCTGCGCCAACCGTGACAAATTCCGGATCATCCTTGACCTGGTCGACCTGATCTCCGGATACCTGGATGATGTCAAGGTCACCGTTCTGATAGCTCATCAGTGCCTGCTGGCTGTCTTTGATTACCTGGTAATTCAGACCGTCAAGACTGACCTTTGCGGCGTCATAGTAGTCAGGGTTCTTTTCCAGTGTAAAGCTGGTAGCGGCGGGTTCGTAGTCGGTAAGGATAAACGCGCCGTCGCTCAGTGTCGTCTCTGGGCTGGTGGCGTAGGATGCGCCGCAGCTCTCGAAGAATTTTTCGTTGACAGGATAAAAAGTCGGAAAATACAGAAGCTGGTCAAAATAGGAGACAGGAACTTCGAGCTGTACCTGCAGAGTCTTGTCATCAACTGCGGTAACACCGAGCTGGCTCTTGTCCATTGTTCCTGCGATGATAGCAGCAGCGTTCTTGATCTGGCCGATGTCACTCATCATATAGGAATACTCTGAGGCAAGTGCCGGATCGACTGCGCGCTGCCAGCCGAACACAAAGTCGGCGGCTGTAACGGGCTCGCCGTTGCTCCATTTAGCATCGTCACGGATCTTGAAGGTGTAAGTCAGTCCGTCTTCGCTTACAGACTCGTCAGCGCACAGCGCGTTGACGACTTTTCCGTCGGCATCCATCTGCTTGAGACCGTCGGTGAAGTCTGCGATGACTTCAAAGCTGGTGCCGTCAGTGGCAACCTGCGGGTCAAGGCTCTCAACCTCAACTTCGACCATGACATTCAGTGCGTTGCTGCCGTCCTGAGCGGCAGCAGAGGAATCACTTACTGCGGCACTGGCGTCCGCAGTACCGCCTGCTTTACTTCCGCAAGCAGCACAGCTAAGGGTAAGACCGGCGGCCAGCAGCAGAACAAGGGCTCTTTTCAGGTTCTTCATAACTTTTCACTCTCTTTTCCCAATAGATTTTCTGTAAAAAGGCAAAAAGAAAAGAGGCGGTGCCAACGAAATGGCACAGCCTCTTTGCAATGAAGTCAGTATAAATCCGTGAAAGAATACTGTCAATACGATATTACAGATCTTTCAAAGACGAATTATTACGAAAACAGGGACTTGAAATAGGACTGAACATTCCTGCATTCTTGTGTCTTTCGGTGCGTCACACATCATGGGATGCTTTATAATCCTCGCCCCAAACCCGCATATCATCCAAAATCGTACGCATAGACTCTCCGAGTTCACTCAAGGCATACTCTACTCTCGGCGGCACTTCGGGATAGACAGTACGAGTGATAATACCGTCCTGCTCCATTGAACGAAGACTGTCGGTCAAAATTTTCTGGCTGATGCCTTCCAGAGATCTTTGCAGTTCGTTGAAGCGCCATGGACGTACAAGAAGATTGCGGATAATCAGCAGTTTCCATTTGCTGCCGATGAGCTGCACTGTTGTCGCAACCGGACAGGCAGGAAGTTCTTTCTTTTTCAGCATATCTATTACCTTATCTATCGACTTACACGTACACCATATATTGAATGTTGCATTCAAATATTAATGCATAATTTTGTGAGAATCAATACACAGGATGAAGACACTGGACCCGCAATAGAATTTTTGTTCCGAAAAGCCCATAGTTTCACATAACTTACAAAAAGGTGCCTATCCCCATAAAATAGTGCGTTCTTGCGGATGAGTAAAAACATCCCTTAAATAGAAAGCACAGAGAGCAAATGCTGCCTGCGGTGCTTCCGACAACACATAATACCCTTTCCGCCTGTTCCCGGCAGGAAACTGCCGGGGATCTTAGATGATGAACCGACTTTGTCGGATACCGATAATACGGATATACCTGGAAATGAGGAAATGTATGAAAGAATATCCTGCCAAACCGAAGGAATACTTCGCTTTTCAATGGCACATTACGGATGCGTGCGATCAGCGCTGCAAGCACTGTTACATCTTTTCGGAGAATAACACCAAACAGATTGATTCCATGAGCTTCGAGCAGATGCAGGAAGTAGTGGCAAACTGCTGCGAAATGTGTGAAATGTATGACCGACCGCCATATTTTTACATTACGGGCGGTGATCCCATTTTACATCCGGATTTCTGGATGCTGCTGGTGCTGCTGAAGGAGAGAGATATTCCTTTCATAATTCTTGGCAATCCCTTTCATCTTAATGACGATGTCTGCAAAAAACTGAAGGAGAACGGCTGTCGGAAATATCAGCTTTCCCTTGACGGTATGCGCGAAACCCACGACTGGTTCCGTAAGTCCGGCTCGTTTGACTGCACACTTGAAAAGATAGCCTGCATTAAAAATGCCGGTATCCGTTCCGTCATCATGACAACGGTATCCGGAACGAATATCAGGGAAATTCCGGATATTATTGATACGGTCGTAAAATACGGCGCGGATGTATTTGCTTTTACACGTTACTGTCCTACCGGTGAAGAGAAAGATACGGGAATGACTCCGCAGGAATATCAGCAATTGCTGGATGTGTGTTTTCGAAAATTCCAAAAATGCGAAGAAGAAGGATGCGGCACGTATTTTAGCCGCAAAGACCATCTCTGGACGCTATACGAATATGAAAAAGGTATTTTCAAAATACCCGAAGATGCCGAAGAAGGAATGATTTACGGCGGCTGCAACTGTGGGAACTGTCATCTTACCATTCTCCCAACCGGCGACCTGTACGCATGCCGCCGGTTTGAAAGCAAGGTCGGAAACGTGTTTGAAGACAGGATAGCAGATGTCTGGGTGTGCGGGATGGAAGCTTACCGTGATTATACAAAATTCAAAAAATGCTCCAAATGCGAACTGCTGGCTTATTGCCGGGGGTGTCCCGCTGTAACCTATGGAACAACAGGCGATTTTTACGAAGCGGACCCGCAGTGCTGGAAAGAGATATGAAGAGTGAACGAAGTAATAAAAAATATCATAAATCGCCGGTCCGTCCGCAAATATACTGCGGAACAAATTCAACGAGAGAATTTAGACGAAATCCTTCTGGCAGGCTTATATGCCCCCTGTGCCGGAGGACGGCAGGGCGTACTGTTTCTGGTATGCAGGAATGCTGAATTGAACGAACATCTCGGGCGCATCAACAAAGCGGGATTCAAAGGGCGCTTCTCAACAGACGATTGTTATATATCCAGAGAACAGCCCAGCGTTGCGGACACCCCCGATATCCAAAGCGGCTTTTACGGTGCGCCTTGTGTAGTCACGCTATTCGGTCTTAAAAATTTTCTGTATGCCGGGCAGGACTGCGCCGCAGCAGCCGAAAACATGATGCTTGCCGCGCATAGTCTGGGAATTGCCTCCTGTACGGTCGGACGGGCAGAGGAGACCTATTATTCAGAGCTTGGCCTTTCACTTCTGCAAAAGTGGAATGTACCGCAGGGCTATGTTCCCGTCTGCCATGTGCTGCTCGGTTATCTTAACGGCGAAGCACCTGTGGGCAAGCCGAGGAAAGACGGAAGAATTATCTTTGGAGAGTAAACAAATGGACTCGAAGACCTGTCTGGAAAAATTAAAATATGTCAGCGTACTGGCTTTGCCACGGTTGATTTGCAGGGATGCCCGCAGATACACAGCGTCAGCGCCATTCACTATGAACCGGATACGCTTTGTTTTTTTACGGCAAGAGGAAAAATTTCTGCCTGGAATTACTTCGTGACGGCCGTGTAAAGGTACTTGCATATACAAAGTATCTTGAACTTGCATATAAAAAGAGACTGAAATCCATAGCTTTCTGCTGTATTTCCACAGGTGAATTTCATTTTCCGAATCAAAAGGCAGCCGAAATTGCCGTGAAAACGGTAAAAAACCTTTCTAAAGGACGGCGCAGAAATGAAAGTAGTTTTCAATGTTTTTAAAGGTCTTGATTTTTCTATATATATGAATCTTTTAAATAGTACATGATGGGAGTGCACCGTTATTTCTTTGGATACATGATTTTTATCAGAGCTAAGTAAATAGCGGATACCTTATTTAGGTAAATGGGGAAAAGGCAAACATCTGCTCAGCGCCAAAGGACTATAAAAGCAGTATAATTTTAATAGAGGTGCCGTTAAGGACACTGTGCATCAGCAAACAGTTTTCGCAAATAACAAAATGACGGATGTTTTCATGTCATAGAACCGGAAAACAGATGTATTTGAATCCCGTTTAAGAGGATGGCGGCAAGACCGCTGCAACAGCACAGATTCTTTGCAAACTGATACCAGAATTGCAGAGAACCTAAAAAATGCAGAACAGGGAGACTAACATGAAATATGCAAGCGAAGATTTAAGGAACGAACACGAAGGTGTGCTTTACGGACTTGCGATTCTGGAGCAGATGGTCCGCACAGTCAGGCTGTCAGGCGCGGCAGATACCAGCGATATTGAAGATATGATCAATTTTCTGCGGCTGTTTGCCGACAAGTGCCATCACGGCAAAGAAGAAGATTTTCTGTTTCCTGCGATGGAAAAGGCCGGCATACCGAATGTAAGCGGCCCTATCGCACAAATGCTGGCTGAACATAATCAGGGAAGGCAGTATATAGCCGAAATGGGCGCATCTGTTGCAGACGGCAATCTGCAGCCGGACAGGTTTACGAAAGCCGCGGCAGTTTACATCGATCTGATGCGTGCTCATATCGAAAAGGAAAACACAGTGTTGTTTCGGGTGGGTGATAAGATGCTTCCGGTACAGGAACAAGAGCATCTCTTAAATCAATTTGAAGAATTTGAAGAAGAAGTTATGGGAAAAGGAACCCACGAAAAATTACATGAAACCCTTCACAGCCTGGAAAATAAATATCTGAAGACAAAATGACCGTTTATTCATATAAATGAACAAACACCCGGATATTTATTATCCGCTTACGAGGGTTCGAATCCCTCGACGAATTAGCCATAATACGAAACAGAATGTAAAAAAGGGACCCATCCTTATGGATGGATCTCTTTTTGGTATTCTGGCGGAGAAGGAGGGATTCGAACCCTCGCGCCGGTTACCCGGCAAACGCATTTCGAGTGCGCCCCGTTATGACCACTTCGATACTTCTCCGTATCATATAAAGCATTCGTTTTGAAAGTACATGCAAATGAATGCCCTACGATTATAGAGGCTGACGGTTCCGCCGTCAAGAAGCTCGTGAATCGGCGCGGGCATCTTTTCCGGGAAATTTTCACCTGTTTTCTCTGCCGGAATGGCGCTGCGGAACAAAAAACAGCAGCAGAAGGGCGTGCATGAAGATGTATATTCTTTTACCGGAAATATGAATAAGTTCGCAGGTTCATCTCAGTCGCTGTCACAGGCGCTGCCTGAGAAAAAATGTTGCTCATTTGTTGGAAAAGCGATAAGATTAGGCGTATCAAACATACTGAGGGTAATTATAAGGGGTAAGAATGACCGAAGAATTAAAGGACATCGTGTATAGCGACCTTTACCGTTTTACAGGGAACGTAAGACGACATAATAAGGTGTTCCTGACATTCGTTCAGGAGTGGATGTCCAGTCCGGAATTTCGATTCCTGAACTCATTTCGCCGCACCCAATATTATTATCTGGCCATGATGAATTCTCCGATCGGTTTCAAACGACTTGTCAGCAAAATTGCCTTTCATTTCTATAATATCGGGTTGAACCATAAGACGATTAAATATCAGTTCCAGATCCCTTATGAGACGAAGATCGGGAAAGGCCTTTATCTTGCACATTTTGGCCGTGTCATTATCCATCCTAAGTCAGTGATCGGACATAATGTTAATATTTCCACCGGTGTTGTCATCGGGACGCAGTTCCGCGGCCCGAGGAAGGGTGCACCGAATATCGGCAATTATGTCTGGATCGGAGCCAATGCCGTCATTGTAGGCAATATCCGCATCGGCAACAATGTTCTGATTGCACCCGGCGCCTACGTTAATTTTGATGTACCCGACAATTCAATTGTCATAGGCAATCCGGGACTTATCCGGAGATCCCCGGGTGCCACTCTCGGCTATATCAACAACACGATTCTGTTTGATGAATACAACGTGAAATCAGGAGATCCAATCAGATGATGACAGATATAAGAGAATATCAATTACCCGCTTCCTTTTTTGCTTCTAACCGCCAAAAGCTGCTGGCAAAACTTCCAGGACAAGCATTGGCGGTTATTTTTGCAGGACGCGCTGTCACTATGTCCGCAGATGACGAGTATCCTTTTTTTGCAAACCGGAATTTCTTTTATCTTGCCGGAATTGAGCAGGAGGAGTCTGTTCTTGTCATGTACAAGAAAGGCAATGATGTCCGCACGGTTCTGTTCCTGCAGACCCAGGATGCATTAAGGGAAAGATGGACCGGCAAGCGCTTGAAAAGGGAGACGGCCGCGGAACTGTCCGGCGTCTCGGAAATACGCTTCCTTCCGGCACTTGAGGATTTTCTGCAGCCCTATGTTTCGGATCACTCCTTACCGATAGCCCTCGAAGAGGGTCTGACGCACGGGCCCGGAAAACAATTTGAGAAATTTATTCTTTCCCTGCATAAGGAGAGGGAAGTCGTTTCCCTCAGCTCAATTATGGCAAAGCTCCGTATGGTGAAGGAACCATGTGAAATTGAGATGATCAGGAAGGCCATAGAACTTACGGATGAAGCTATCCGCGAGATGGCCCTTCATATTCAGCCGGATGTCACGGAGCTTGCACTGACAAGTGCATTCGATTATGCACTCGCGAGAAGGGGCTGCCTGGTTCCTGCATTTACTTCGATTTTTGCTGCAGGGGAGAATGCCCTCTGTCTGCATCATATGGTCCCGTCCGGTAAAGCAGGTCCGGAGGAACTGATCCAGCTAGACGTCGGCGGCCGTGTCGCCGGTCTGTGTGCTGATATTTCGCGCGTTTTTCCGGCATCCGGGTATTTTACTGAACAGCAGAAGGTCTTATATGCAGCCGTACGTGCCTGTCAGGAGACTGCCTTCCGGAAGATCCGCCCGGGAACTACCCTGCATCAGATCAATGAAGACGCAAAAAATACAGCACGTATCGAGCTGGAAAAGATGGGAATTATTCCGGGCAGCACCCCGGCTGAGTCCGATGTCACGACATATTACTGGCATAGTGTTTCCCATCACCTCGGGCAGGATGTACACGACCTGAGTATCCGCGAAATACCCTTTGAACCCGGTATGGTCCTGACTGTTGAACCGGGCATCTATGTTCCTCAGTGGGGCATCGGTTTCCGGATTGAAGACGATGTGCTGGTAACGGAGAATGGCTGCGAAGTGCTTTCTGCCTTTGTCCCGCGGGAGTGGGATGAAATTTGCTCCATGGTTGGTACAAAGGGAGGCGAATAACCTTGCCCGGCGCAGGATCTTTCGTTTCATGGATTTTGCTGATATTTCTCATATTACTGATACTGGCTGCCGTTGCGGCCGGTGTGCTTTTTCTTTTTGCCCGCAAGTGCTTTCATATTATCTTTGACCGCCCATATCCGAAACCTTTATATGACAGATCCCCGACGGAAATCAATCAGGATACGATTTATGGACGCGGGCAGAACTGGTTCTATTCGAATCGCCTTGATTTTGAAGATCTGTCGATTACTTCCTATGACGGAATTAAGCTTGCGGCATATTATCGCCCGGCCGACAACAAGGATACGAAGCGCCTTGTGATTCTTCTGCACGGATGGAAAGACAACCCGTCTGTAATGGCTGCGTTTGCACAGATGTATCTGGAAAAAGCCGACTGCCATATCCTGATTCCGCATATGCGTGCACACGGGATGAGCCAGGGCAGCTTCATCGGTTACGGACTGGCTGAAAGTCAGGACATCCTGATGTGGACCCAATATATGGAGAAACATCTGGAAGGCCCTTTGTCGATTATTTACCATGGCTGGTCTATGGGAGCCGCCACCGCACTGATTGCGGCCGGAAGCAGACATCTTTCGTCTTCCGTTGCGGGAGTGGCTGCAGACAGCCCGTATTCATCACTGGGACGGCAGCTTCAGCATTACATACGTTCCAGATATCATTTTGCTCCGAATTTTCTGATAAGTGCAATCAGCTGGTTTGCCCGGAAACATATCGGGTACTCCATCCCTCAGGTGTCCCCGCTTGCCTATGCCGGGCGTATTAAGGTCCCGGTTCTCCTTATTCACGGTACCGGGGATACATTTGTTCCTCCTGATATGTGTGAAGAGCTGTACGACAAGATCCGGGCTCCGAAAAAAATTCTTTTTGTTCAGGATGTCGAACACGTGATGGCATATGATGCCGCATCTTCTTCTTATTCCTCGGAAGTGGAGCAGCTGCTGCGTGCCTGCGGATATCTGCCGCCGACAATTCGATGACAGGGCTTGCATTTTAGCATGCAGTGAAGTATTATTTTTTTGTTCATAGTGGGGAGCTGGTCCAACGAACCGGCTGAGAGGATACATAACCAATGGAGTATCGACCCGATTACCTGAACCGGATAATGCCGGCGGAGGGATTATAGCGGAAGCAATGCTTCTCCTTGTTCATCTGTCGGACATAAAAGGAGGAGTTTTTTTATGTCTGAAAATCAATTGCCCCGTACGAAAAACCGCGAAAGAATCATGGCAGTCGCTGCCGGAGGCATCTGCCTGGCACTCGCGGAGGTGCTGTCGCTGCTGCCAATTGCTCATCTGCCCGAGGGCGGAACAGTCACTCCGGCTTCGATGCTTCCGATTATTTTGTTTGCACTCTGCTTTGGACCGGGATGGGGACTTAGTGTTGCTTTCATTTACAGCATTCTACAGGCTCTCATTGGCAGCTATATAGTAGGACCTTGGCAGGCACTGCTTGATTATACGCTTGCTTTCTCTGTTCTTGGTCTTGCCGGCTTCTTTGCCGCCAAAGCCAAAGACCGCATGGCTGAGACACATATTCTAAAAAGACTCAGACTTGTTCCTCTCTGGAAAATTATCCTGGCAATCTTACTTACCATATCTCTGCGTCTGGTGTGCCACGTTGTTTCAGGAATCGTTTTTTTCGCATCCTATGCACCCGAGGGACAAGCCGTGTGGGTGTACTCACTCGGATATAACGCTTCTTTCCTGGTTCCCGAAGCAATTATCACAGTCGTCTTTCTCCTTGCCATATATGGCGCTCTCGGCCTGAAGACCGCGAAAAAGCAATAAGTTATCAACTGAATTGCCTTAAAACAGGCCCTGCCGATCATTTGTTTGACTGCAGGGCCTTTTCTTGGCCTTTTTCTCCATATGCACAACGAAAATACTTGTGTTCTGGTAGCTTACAAGACCTCTTTTGTGCTATCATACTAGGCAAACATTTGAAAATGCAATACGAAAGTACGAATGAAACGGAGGATTTCAAGCATGGCGATGATATTTGCGGAGGAATCCCGCACCTTTAGTGAATACCTTCTGGTACCTAATCTGACAACAGCAGAGAATACCCCTGACAATGTTGATTTATCAACTGCAATTGTCCGATACAGGAAAGGCAAAGAAGAACCAAGGCTGAAAATCAACATTCCTCTTGTTTCAGCAATTATGCAGTCCGTATCTGATTCCGGGATGGCCGTTGCGCTGGCAAGATACGGCGGCCTCTCATTTATCTTCCAGTCGCAGTCGATTGAAGAACAGTGCGAGATGGTACGCAAAGTAAAAAAGTATAAGGCCGGCATTGTAACATCCGATTCGAACCTTATGCCGAATGCAACCCTTGCGGATGTTCTTGCCCTTAAAGAGAAGATGGGCCACTCGACCGTTGCCATTACACATGACGGCACGCCCGACGGACAGCTTCTCGGACTTGTCACATCCCGCGACTACCGGATAAGCCGTCTTGATCCGAAGACACTGGTATCGGAGTTCATGACGCCGTTTAATCACCTGATCATTGCCAGGGAAGGCACAACGCTTAAGGAAGCCAACGATCTTATCTGGGAGCACAAAGTCAACCAGCTTCCGATTGTTGATGAGAATAACTGTCTTGTCGGGCTTGTTTTCCGTAAGGACTATGAGTCCCATAAAGAGAATCCGCGTGAGCTGCTCGATCAGAACAAACGTCTGGTGGTTGGTGCCGGTATTAATACCCGTGACTACATGGAACGTGTCCCGGCCCTGTATGAAGCCGGTGCGGACGTTCTCTGCCTGGATTCCTCCGATGGATTTTCCGAATGGCAGAAGAAGACACTTGCATGGATTAAATCCTATAACCCGGACATTATGGTAGGTGCCGGCAATGTCGTTGACGCTGAGGGATTCCGCTATCTTGCAGATGCAGGTGCTGATTTCGTGAAGGTCGGAATCGGAGGCGGATCAATCTGCATTACCCGGGAACAGAAGGGTATCGGATGCGGCCAGGCTTCTGCAGTAATTGCTGTAACCAAAGCGCGGGATGAGTATTATAATAATACAGGGATATATATTCCTATCTGCTCGGACGGCGGAATTGTGCACGATTATCACATGACGCTTGCACTTGCAATGGGTGCCGATTTTATAATGCTCGGCCGATACTTTGCGCGTTTTGACGAGAGCCCGACCCGCAAGATGCTTGTCGGAGGCAATTATGTCAAGGAATATTGGGGAGAAGGCTCCAACCGTGCAAGGAACTGGCAGCGTTATGACGACGGCGGAACCGGCGGAAAGATGGCCTTTGAAGAGGGAGTGGATTCCTATGTACCCTATGCCGGCAAACTGAAGGACAACCTTGATGCTGCCATGGCCAAGATAAAGGCGACGATGTGTTCCTGCGGTTCTTCTTCCATTGAAGAGCTTCAGGATAAAGCGCGTCTTGTGGTTGTTTCTTCCACTTCAATCATTGAAGGCGGCGCGCACGACGTCATCCAGAAAGAAAACGACAGACCCCGCTGACAAGATGCCGGCAGGATTATCAGGCAAAGAACACATGCAATTTGAACACACAGAAGAGACCGCAAGGCAGGTAGAAAAGGAGCCAAACATGGTAGAACTTGAGAAGAATGCATTTACAGTTGAAGGATTGAAGAGACTGCAGGACGAGCTGGCCGACAGAAAGACAGTTAAATCTGCTGAGATCTCAGAGAGACTTAAGGAAGCCCGGGCACAGGGAGACCTCTCCGAAAATTCCGAATATGATGATGCAAAGGAAGCACAGGCCAAGAATGAAGCACGTATCGTTGAGCTTGAGGATATCCTCAAGAACGCGCGCGTGATCGACGAAGAGGAAATCAGCAAGACAAAGGTATCCCTTGGTTCCCTGGTTACACTGCGCGACGAAGAGACAAAGGAAGAGGCTGACTACAGCCTTGTGAATGCCAGCGAGGGCGATATCTTCATGAATCGCATTTCCACGGAGTCACCTGTCGGACAGTCGATCCTTGGCAAGAAAAAAGGACAGATAGTTGAAGTATCTACACCTGTGGGTACATTGAAATACAAAATCGTCAAAATCGGTAAACCGAGCTGATCATTTTTGTATCTCCCACAGTGATAGAAAGGACTCAATTACATATATGCAGGATATAGTTGACTCAAATATTGAGAATCCGCAGGAAACAGAACAGGACATGCAGGAACAGATGCGTATCCGTCTCAGTAAGCTCGAGGAGCTTTCTGCGGAGGGAAACGATCCATTTGAACAGGTCGTATATGATGTAACCTGTCATTCCACGGACATTACCGAACATTTTGAAGAAATGGAAGGCAGGGAAGTTCGTGTAGCCGGACGTCTTCTTTCCAAGCGAGGCATGGGCAAAGCGAGTTTCTGCGACCTTTACGACCGCGATGGCCGGATTCAGCTTTTTACCAAGATCGATGGAATCGGGCCGGAGGCTTATGCTCTCTGGCAGAAGCTTGATATCGGCGATATTGTGGGAATCCGCGGCGAGGTATTCCGTACACATAAAGGCGAGATCTCGATCCGTACGGCGGAATACACGCTGCTTGCAAAAGCACTGCGTCCGCTTCCGAATAAGTTTCACGGCTTAAAGGATAAAGACCTGCGCTATCGTCAGCGTTATGTGGATCTCATTATCAATCCGGAAGTACGCGATACGTTTAAGAAGAGATCAGCTATTATTCGTGAAATCAGAAATTATATGGACTCGCTTGACTATATTGAAGTGGAGACGCCTATTCTGAACACGATCGCAGGCGGTGCGACAGCACGTCCGTTTATTACCCATCACAATACGCTTGATATGGACATGTTCCTTCGCATTGCCCCTGAACTTTATCTGAAGAGGCTGATTGTAGGCGGGTTTGAACGCGTCTACGAAATGGGCCGCCTGTTCAGGAATGAAGGAATGGACGTCAAGCACAACCCTGAGTTTACGACAATTGAGATGTACCAGGCGTTTACCGACCTTCACGGAATGATGGACCTCGCTGAAAATCTTATAACGGATGTCGCCATGAAAGTACTCGGAACAACGGAGATTACTTTCCAGGATACACCGATCAGCCTGAAGGCACCTTTTACGCGCATGACAATGACGGAAGCCGTAAAAAAATATTCCGGAGTTGATTTTTCGCTTATAAAGACGGACGAAGATGCCTTTACCGCTGCAAATAAGAACGGCCTTGAGCCGGATGCTTCTTTCAGACGCGGCGAAATCCTTAACCTGTTCTTCGAAGTATACTGTGAGGATAAGCTCATCGAGCCGACCTTTATATGTGAATACCCGATCGAGATTTCTCCGCTTACAAAGAAAAAGCCAGGTGATCCTTCCATGACGGAGCGCTTTGAGCTTTTCATAAACGGCTGTGAATATGCCAATGCGTATTCCGAGCTGAATGATCCGATTGACCAGCGTGAGCGGTTTGCCGACCAGATCAGGAAGCGTGATGCGGGAGACGACGAGGCAAATCTTCTCGACGAAGATTTCTGTCAGTCCCTTGAATACGGCATGCCTCCTACGGGCGGTATGGGCATGGGCATTGACCGGCTTGTCATGCTTTTGACGGACAGTGCATCCATACGCGATGTCCTGCTTTTCCCGACTATGAAACCGATACTTTGACGGGTTGTTCTTTGAGGGGATTTAATGGACAGGCAAAATAACAACAGGAATGACTCCGTAACGGGAGCTACAGCAGATACACAGAAGGCGGCAGCAAAATCCATGGATGAGCAGGAATCATCCATGGACCGTGCTGCCGCCCTTTTGCTCCTCGGACTCGGAGAAAATGCAAACAGTTATAGTATTGACAACCGTTTCTGGCAGCTTACAAAGCGCTACCGGGCTGAAAAAAATGATGCAAAGCTGCAGGAAATTACAGCTGCTTATGAGGTTGCTTCCGGACGCGCCGCCGAAAAGCAGGCTGAGAAGACGATTACGGAGAATGCCGGGAAGTATTTCGGCAAGACGGTGCGCCAATGGAAAGTATATTTTTACTACACCTGGTGGAAATATCTCATCGGAGCCGTGTGTATCGCTGTCGTGCTGGTTCTGGCAAACCAGATCTTCTTCGGAAAAGACTATGATCTTAAAGTAGTCAGCATAGGCCACTTTACTATGGATACTGCATATATCTCGGATTACGCTAAAAATGAGCTGGGATACCAAAATCCGTATGTTGTCAGTGCAGACCGGATTGTCGATGGTTCGGAGCAGGAATCAACGGCGACTATGTACGGAGCGGCCGCCGCATCGGCATATATTTCACTTGAACCGGACGTCCTTATCACGGATGCGAAGACCATGCCATACTACCTCCCGGATATGATCAGCCTTGACGACTATTACGCAGAGCTTAAGTTGACACTGCCGGCTGACGTCTTCAATATGATTACGCCTGTTACCTGCTCGATGATGGATTACTATACCCTTACTGCAGAAGACGATGAGGAAACAGAATATACTGCAGAAGATAATGAAGATCATATCTACGGCCTGCAGATTTCCGATCCGAAACTATTTCAGTCACTCGGATATGTTACGGAATGGTCCGGAGGGGATGAGGCTCTTGTATTTTCGATCTGTACCGAATCTGCCGATGTGACAGCGGCCGAAAAATTCATTTTGTCCGTCTTTGAAGGTCATGAACAGCTCGTCAGTGCTTTTGAAGCCGCAAACGGTCCAATCGTTACGCCTGCTGCTGCAGAGACATCATCCGGGACCGGGGGGGAGACGGCCGCCTGATTTTCGGAATTTCAATCATATGACACAAAAATGCCCGGACCTCCAGATGAGATTCCGGGCATTAACTATTTTTCTGTTCCTTCCATACCGGCTGCTTTGAAGAGCACATCGATTTCTTCCGGTGTCAGATGTCTGTACATGCCTTTTTCAGGACCATCGGCAAGGGTAATACCGCCTACGCTTTCCCGGTGCAGCAGCACAACGCTTCTGTTTACAGATGCTATCATTCTTTTCACCTGATGGGTCTTTCCCTCGGTAAGCGTCAGCAGACAGACGGTGCCCGTAACGGGGACCAGACGTGCCGGCGCCAGTTTTACACTTTCGTGGTCCGGTTCCCGGAGCGTCATGCCTGATGCAAAAAGGCTGCACTCTTCTTCGGTAAGTGGATCGCCGGAATAGGTAACGCGGTATGTTTTCTCAACATGCCATTTGGGGCTTGTCAGCCTGTGCGACAGGGTTCCGTTATTTGTAAGAAGGAGAAGACCCGTTGTATTGTAATCAAGGCGTCCGATCGGCGCGAGGCCTTTGTTGATCAGTTCTGCGGGAAGCAGCCCGGCGATTGTAGGAAGCCTGCTGTCTTCAAGTGCGGTAAGGCAGCCGGAAGGCTTGTGCAGGGCAACGTAGAGGTAACGTGAAGCGACGACAGGTGTACCGTCGACAGACAGAAAGGCCGCCTGGCTGTCACCGAGAGAGAACGCCGGATCTGTCAGAGGGGTTCCATGAAGGTATACGCGGCCGCCGCGGATCATCTCTCTGACCTGCGATCTTGAACCATAACCTGAATTTGCGAGCAATCGGTCTAATCTCATGGGGGTATTATAGCAAATTTCAGAACAGGTGCATCAGGGAAAGTGATTTTTGTGGTATAATGAATCTAAAGTTTCTAACGGCATAACGCATAATCCTTTTGTGAACGCTTTTTGCAGAGCAATCAGTTTTTAGAGGGTATCACGTTTATTATCATTTCTATAGCACAAATCATTGGATCGGCCGGATCTATTTTTGTTCGGTGGTTTGTGAAGTCGTGAGTCGAGAGGTATATATGGCAGCTAGTATTATCAACATTGAAGAAGGTATGCCGAAGGTTGACGGAGCAATGAAGAAGCTCAAACTTGAGCTGAACACAATGCGCCGCATTGGAATACATCAGGTTAAGGTTATTCATGGATATGGATCAACCGGATGCGGCGGAGCCCTCAAATCGGCTACGCATGAATGTTTGCGCGTCATGAAGAGCGAAGGCAGAATCAAGGCTTTTTGTCCGGGTGAACAATTCGGACCTTTTGAGAAGACCGGCCGTTCCCTCGTTGAAGTATGCCCTGCATTTCGTTCGGATCCGGACTGGGCAAGAGCGAATGACGGCGTCACAGTGGTCGTGCTGCGATAACACGGCAGATATTTTTGGCAGATGAGCTCTCCGCATTATGGCGGAGGGCTTTTTTTTTGCGGATTATACAGAGACAATACAGTATGTGAATCAGTTGCAGTTGTGAGATAATGAAATGGAAATAAGCAGCTTACAAGGACTTTACACAGACCTAACATCTATTTACTTCGGACTAATCTGCGCCTAAATTTCGATTGGTATTCTAAAACCATGAGTAAAAAGGAGGTTCGGAAAAGGTGAATAAAATGAAAGCGGTTCTGACAGCTGTCCTTGCATCAGTGATGCTCATATGCGCGTCAGGCTGCGGAGAAATTGTCATTGAGACAAAAGCCGCCTCAGCGCAGGAAAGTACTTCGGACGGCAGTTCATCGGAAGGCGGGAATTCCTCCCTGAGCGGCGCACTGACACTCACCGGTTCCACCTCTATGTCTGATGTTGCGACAGCACTTGCCGAGGCATTCATGTCAGCTAACCCTGATGTAACTGTTTCTGTAGGCGGCAACGGCTCGGGTGAGGGTCCGACAGCCGTCAAAGACGGTACGGCGCAGATCGGGATGCTGTCAAGGGATTTGAAAGATTCGGAAAATCCTGACTCTTTTGATAAATATATTATCGGTTTTGACGGAATTGCAGTAATTGTAAATTCCGCTTCCGGTATCACATCCCTGACAACGGAACAGGTTGCTGGGATTTTCAAAGGTGAAATTAAGAACTGGAAAGACGTCGGCGGGAACGACGGCGCTATTCAGTGTATCGGACGCGAGGCTGCATCCGGTACCAGGGGTGCGTTTGAAGAACTGCTTGGAATTGCAGATTTCGTAGTTTATGCAGAAGAGCAGAACTCGACAGGAAACGTGAAGCAGGCTGTCTCTGCGAATCCGAATGCAATCGGATATGTCTCCCTGTCGGCAGTCGACAAAACGGTCACTGCCGTCGACCTTAATGGAACTGCTGCATCTGAGGAAAACGTAAAATCAGGCGCATACACGCTGCAGCGTCCCTTTGTCATGATTGCCCGGAGCGGTTCAGCGGATGCGCTGACGGCTGCATTTTTTGACTTTGTATACAGCAGCGAGGGCATGCAGATTATTGCGGATGACGGCATAGTTCCGAATGCCGGAAATAACTGATTCCAGGATGAAGAGGTGATTGATCTGGATACAAACAATTACAACGTCCTCCGCGGCGAAAATAAAGCCAGACACAATGCACTGCGCCTGGCCGGTTTTATATCAGGAATTTTAACCCTTCTTTGCATATTCCTGCCTTTTTCCTCGTTTCAGTTCAATGAATATATTGTCCGGCTTACCGGGCCTCTTCTGATTGGCTATAACATCCGTTTCGGGAACGATCTCCTCATCCGGATTCCGGCCGGTATGCGTATATGTCTTGTCTTGGCACTGCTCCTCACCGCAGCGGGACTTGTGCTTCTGGCACTAAAAAAATATATGTATGCCAGTACCGCTTTCTTTCTGTCGGCACTCTGCTCCATCATAGAACTCACTTTCGTTTCAGAAGTGGTGAAGCAGGCAACGCGGGCCGGTCTGACATCTTCAGGCAGCATGCTATACGGGTGGACGGCTTTCTTTTTTGCAGCCCTGCTCAGCGCATGTGCCGCCCTTGCCGTTAATGGTCTCGAGAAGTCGGCTGAAATCGTTTTTAAGATCTGTGCTGCAGTCTCTATCGGAATGGTTGTCATCATCACACTGTATATGTTCATTTATGGCTCTCCTGCAATAGGTGAGATCGGTATCGCGGATTTCATATTCGGGACCAAATGGCTGCCTACGGCCTCTTCACCCCAGTTTGGAATCCTTTACATGATCCTTGCATCGCTTTTCGGATGTATCGGAGCTATAGCGGTCGGCGTGCCGATCGGCCTTCTGACAGCCGTATTCCTTGCGGAGATTGCTCCGAAATGGGTGTCTGCTTTCGTACGTCCGTCTGTTGAACTTCTGGCAGGCATTCCTTCCGTTATCTACGGTTTCTGGGGGATGAAAGTGCTCGTTCCGTTTATACGGACGACTTTTACCAAATTTGGATACAATACGACAGGTTCCGGCCTGCTGGCTGTGATCCTGATACTCGCCATTATGATTCTGCCGACAATCATCAGTGTGGCAGAAAACGCGCTGAGAAGTGTTCCGGCATCCTATACGGAAGCTTCCCTTGCACTTGGAAATACGAAGATATCGACAATTTTTGCAATCCAGATACCTGCCGCAAGATCAGGCATCCTGTCCGGTGTCATCCTGGGAGTCGGACGGGCAATCGGTGAGACTATGGCGGTCATTATGGTTGCAGGAAATATTGTACAGCTGCCAACACTCTTCGGCTCGGTACGCCCGATGACGGCCGGCATTGCATTTGAAATGGGCTATGCGGAGGCAGGGCTGCACAGACAGGCTCTGTTTGCGATCGGCCTTGTACTTTTCCTGTTTATCATGCTAGTCAACCTCACATTCACTTTCATTTCTAAGAGAGGAGTGCAGATGGATGCGAAATAAGAAGAAGGACATCATCTTTGGAAGCCTGATCTGGATTTCCGCCGGCATTACGGTTGCCGTGCTTGTCGGTATTTTGGGCTACATACTGATTAACGGGCTGCCGCACCTGAGCTGGCATTTCCTGACAAGTACGTATTCTGCTTCCAAGAACGGCAACAAGGGAATCCTGCCGATGATTATCAATACCCTTTATATTATTATCATCAGCCTCCTTCTGGCCGTGCCGGTCGGGATCGGAAGTGCTGTTTATCTGACACAGTATGCAAAACAGGGCAGACTTGTGAGCCTTGTCCGTTTCGCGACCGAAGTACTTTCCGGCATTCCGTCCATCCTGTTCGGTCTGTTCGGATATGCCGTGTTTGTTGTCCTGTTTCAGCTGAAATTATCGATCCTCTCCGGCAGCCTTACCATGATGATCTGTATCCTGCCTACAATTGTCCGCACAACGGAAGAATCTCTGCTTGCCGTTCCCGCGTCATATAAGGAAGGGGCCCTGGCACTTGGCACGGGGAAACTCAGGGTGACGATGGGAATCGTTCTCCCCTGCGCAATGCCGGGTGTTCTGACCGGAATCATTCTCGCAATGGGGCGTATTGTCGGAGAAACGGCGGCGCTGCTGTTTACGGTAGGCGTTTCCGGGAACGCAATGCCGGAAGGCAGCAACATTTTTGATGCGCTGTTCAGCCATGTTTTCGAACAGGGAAATACCCTGGCACTGCACCTGTATAATTCCGCAATGAACGGTAAGGACCCTGCGTCCGTACCGTTCGCAACGGCAGCTGCGCTGCTGATCATGGTGTTCTGTCTGAACCGGCTTGCCGGGTTCCTGTCGAAGAAACTCAGAAAATAACCGGAAGCATAAATTACGCAGGCTTAGCTGAAAGATACATAGGAGAACAGGAATGAATAAAACGAAAATCAGCATTGAACATCTGAATCTATTTTACGGTGATTTTCAGGCTCTGAAAGACGTAAACCTCGCGATTAACGAAAATGAGATTACGGCATTCATCGGACCTTCCGGCTGTGGAAAATCAACCTGCATCAAAACGCTGAACCGGATGAATGACCTCGTTTCCGGTTGTAGGGTCGAAGGCAGGATCCTCATTGACGAACAGGATATTTACAGTAAGGACTGTGATGTTACACTGCTCCGGAAACGCGCAGGGATGGTTTTCCAGAAGCCGAACCCGTTCCCGATGAGTATTTACGATAATATTGCATACGGTCCGCGTGTCCATGGCACCCGCAGTAAGGCCGATCTGGATGTGATTGTCGAAAAGGCCCTGACACAGGCTGCCTTGTGGAATGAAGTGAAAGATCGCTTAAAGGGATCTGCGCTGGGAATGTCAGGAGGGCAGCAGCAGCGCCTATGCATTGCCCGTGCACTGGCAGTTGAGCCGGACATCCTACTGATGGATGAACCGACATCCGCGCTTGATCCGATATCCACGCTGAAGGTGGAGGATCTGATGTCCGATCTCAAGGAAAAATATACGGTTGTTATTGTGACGCACAATATGCAGCAGGCTGTGCGCATTTCTGATAAGACAGCTTTTTTCCTTCTTGGTGAAGTTGTTGAATACGGTTCCACTTTTGATCTCTTTAATGAACCGAAAAACAAAAAGACCGAAGATTATGTAACAGGACGCTTTGGCTGATATAATGAATAATATATGAAATGAGAGGTAAGAATTGTGGTACGCGGAGAATTTGAAAAGGAACTGCAGAATATCCATGACATGATTATCCGGATGGGTACTCTTACCCAGAATGCGATTGAAGATGCGGTCAACGCCCTTGTTGAGATGGATACGCAAAAAGCAAGACGTGTCATCGAACAGGATGATGTCATTGACGAGATGGAGAGACAGATCGACCACGCCTGCTTTGAACTGATTATCAGGCAGCAGCCTGTCGCCAAGGACCTGCGCGATGCGATTTCCACACTCAAACTGATCACGGACCTTGAGCGTATTGCCGACCATGCAAGCGATATATCTGAAAAAGTGCTTCTGCTTGCATCTTTTAATACAAGTATCATGATTCCTGCAGATATAATCCGGATGTCCGATCTGTCCCAGCTTATGATCAAGTCCGCCCTTGAGTCCTATGTGACGAAGAACGAGGAGACAGCGGAAAAGGTTCTCCCCATGGACGATAAGGTGGACGAACTGTATGACAAGGTCAAGACATATTTAATTACGCGTATGCGTGAGGAACCCGATAATATCGAACTTTTCACAGAACTGCTGCTGGTCTGCAAGTACTTCGAAAGAATATCCGATCATGCACAGAATGTTGCAGAATGGGTGCTTTTCTATGTCCGCGGCAGGAGGCCGGCAGAATCATGAGCGATAAACCCCTGATAGTACTAGTCGAAGATGACGCCGTCATTGCAGAACTTATTCAATACAACCTCACAAGTGAGGGATACGAAGTATTGGGATTCCGGAACGGTAAAGCCATGTTCGAGGCTCTTCCCGGTGCAGCGGAAATCAGCCTTTTCATACTGGACGTCATGCTGCCGGGTATGGACGGTTTTGAAATCTGCAGGCAGATCAGGGAAAGCGGCAGGTATCCCGTTGTTCCTGTCATTATGCTGACGGCCCGCGGTACGGAAACGGATAAGGTTACGGGACTCCAGGCCGGAGCTGACGATTACATTACCAAGCCGTTCGGCATCCGTGAGCTTCTTGCCAGAATTCAGGCACATGTCAGAAGGTACAATACCACGGTCCAGCTACAGAACGGCACTGTTTCCCGGCATTCTGACAAGGACGAAAAGCCGGCACTATCTGCGGCAGCACCGGAACCGGCGGAAAATCAGCACGTCCCGCATCCCGGAACAATGGAATACGCAGGCATACTGCTTGACGATATCCGCCACCGTGTATATGCAGGCGGCAGAGAGATTGAGATGACGAACAGGGAATATGAACTTCTGAAGTTTCTGATGCAGAACAGGGGTGTTGCGTATTCCAGGGATGACCTTCTGAACCATGTCTGGGGTTATGAATATTCCGGAGAAACACGCACTGTGGATGTGCATATACGTCAGCTCCGCAGGAAGCTTGAAAAAGATGACGCCAATCCTGTAATCATTGAAACTGTCCGCGGAAGGGGATACCGCTTCTGCGAAGAATAACGGCACATGGTGAGGTGACAGATGCTAAAAAAGCTGAAGATTTTTCTTGTGATGCTTGTCCTGCTTTCAATTTCGGCAACGGGTTTCCTGTGCCTGTATTTCCTTTCCCAGTATTCCGACAAAATGAACGAACAGATCCTGTCATCCGCAAGTGACCTCTTTGTGCGTGAATATACCAACGGAAAAAATTATGATGAAGCAAACCTGGCCTGCCAGGATGTATTTTCTGCAGAATCTCCGGAGCTTCGCATAACAGTCATTGCCAGAGACGGTACCGTGCTGTACGACAATCAGCAGGATGCATCTGCAATGGAGAACCATGCAGCCAGGGAAGAGGTTAAAAAGGCCCTTATCTCAGCCGGAACGGCGACAAACAAGAGGCACAGCTCAACCCTCGACACCGATATGCTGTATATGGCGCGTTACTATTCGGATTTTCAGTTCGTAGTACGCACGGCCGTGCCGCTTAACCTTTACCAGTCGGGCGTCCGTCAGCTGCAGATTACATTTGCAGCCGTAATGGCGGGAGCGCTGCTTCTTCTGGGCTTTGTGAGTTTCCTGTATACAAGACGCCTGACACGTCCGTTGATTGATCTTCGCAATGCAGCGGAATCCATGTCAAAAGGCAACTATTCCGTACGCGTGCAGACAGTATCCAACGATGAAGTCGGCGCACTGTCCGCGGCCTTTAACAGTATGGCCGATCAATTGGAGAAAGAATTCAACGAGCTTGCAGATAAGAACATACGTCTTGCTGAACTCCAGGATATGCGATCCGAATTTGTGGCCAATGTCAGCCATGAACTGAAGTCCCCGCTGACTTCCATACGCGGATTTGTTGATACGCTGCGAAACGGACATGTAACGGATCCGGCTGTCCAGGAAAGATTCCTGGAAATTATCGACATCGAAACCGAGAGGCTGCATCAGCTGATCAATGACATCCTGCAGCTTTCCGAAATTGAAGGAATGAAGACGGATCTTGAACAGGTTGAAAAATTTGATCTGTCCGTCCTCCTCGACGATGTGGCGACTCTTCTCGATGATAAAGCCACGGAACGGCATGTTTCGATAATTGTCGAAGACTGCGAAAAACTTCCCGTATCTGCCAGCCCGTACCGCATCAAACAGATACTGATCAACCTTGTTGACAATGCCATCAAATATAACAGGGAAGGCGGAAAAGTTTATATCCGCGCTGTCCGTGAACCGGACAGGTTTGTGGCAATCCGTGTAAAAGATACAGGGGAAGGCATTCCGCCTGAACATATCCCGCGTGTGTTTGAACGCTTTTACCGTGTGGATAAGAGCCACTCGAGGGAAATGGGCGGGACCGGACTCGGGCTTTCGATCGTAAAACACATAGCACAGCTGTATGACGGTACGGCAACGGTCGAAAGTACGCCCGGTTTTGGCAGCACGTTTACTGTCCGCCTTCGCATCGCGGATGACCTTAACTGAAATAATTCATCTCCGCGGCTGTATCTTTGTTATAATTTATTAAAAACAGAGCGGGACGGGTGAATGATATGGAATATACGTGGCCGGATTTTATTGAGGAGTGCAGGCAGTGCACAAATTGCCCCCTGGCTGCCACCAGAAAGAATGTTGTTGTTTATCGCGGGGCCGTCGAGGCGCCGCTGATGCTTGTCGGAGAGGGCCCTGGTGCGAGCGAAGATGAGCAGGGACAGCCATTCGTCGGTCAGGCCGGACGACTGCTGACGCTCCTTCTGGAAGCATACGGTTTTGCACCGTCTGATTACCATATCTGCAACATTGTAAAATGCCGCCCGCCGGAGAACCGGGTTCCGACCCGCGAGGAGGCGCAGTGCTGCATGCCGCTTCTCGCCAAACAGATTCGATTTGCCAAGCCGAAGGTTATCGTTCTTCTCGGGAGTACTGCATACAAGTATTTCCTTAACCCGGAACTTCCGATCAGCAAAGCCAGGGGCACATGGATCGAGAAGGGTAAATTTCTTATTATGCCGACTTTCCACCCGGCCTATATCCTCAGGAACAACAGAGAACGCATTGCGCTTTGGCAGGATATCGGAATGGCGCGGGAGAAGCTGGAGGAACTCGGTTTGATCGAACCGCTTCCGAAGCTCCCTGACATGCCTTCAGGCCGTGGATAGCGCCTGACGAATTCCAAAACACCTTTTTACATAAACATATTTGAATTTTTGCATATTTTTTTGCGCAGCGCATTTTAATTTTCCCTGCCCTGAAGTATAATATTTACAATACTGTTACCATTACAAATCAAATCGGGTAATTACGGGGTGAAATTATGAAAATTATCATTGTCGGCGGAGTCGCCGGAGGGGCCAGCGCAGCAACACGCCTGCGTCGTTTGTCTGAAGATGCAGAAATCATATTGTTTGAAAAAGGTGAATTTGTCTCCTATGCAAATTGCGGTCTTCCATACTATATCGGCGGAACCATAAAGGACAGGGAGAGGCTTGTCGTTACTAAGGCACAGCTTTTTATTGACCGTTTCAGGGTCGATATCCGGGTGAAAAGCGAAGTTACTGCGATAAACAGGGACAAGAAGACGGTTACTGTCCACGATCTCAGCGAGGACCGTACTTATGAGGAATCATATGACAAATTATTGCTGTCACCGGGAGCATACCCGAAAGTCTTCCCGCTGCCGGGCGTTGATTCCAAGGGGATCTTTACACTCCGCAATCTGACCGATACTTTTGAAATAGACGACTATATCCGGTCCGTCAGCCCGAAACGTGCAGTTATTGTAGGCGGAGGCTTTATCGGCGTGGAAATGGCTGAAAATTTGAAAGAACGCGGACTTGATGTTACACTTGTCGAATTTATGGACCAGGTTCTTGCTTTCCTTGACAAGGAAATGGCAATTTCCATTCATCAGAATCTTCGGGAGAACGGCATCCGTCTCTGCCTTAACGCCGGGGTAAAAAGCTTTGCCCCGCTCGCACAAACAGGAAAGAGCGGATCCCTTCAACTGACGCTGACAAACGGAAACCTCCTCACGGCGGACCTGGTAATTCTGTGCACAGGCGTAGTTCCTGACAGTTCCCTTGTCTCAAAGGCCGGACTGAAAACCGGAATCGGCGGCAGCATCCTTGTGGACGATGAGTTCCGTACGGAAGACCCGGATATTTTTGCTGTTGGCGATGCAATCAGCGTCAGCAGTCTTGTCAGCGGGAAAGAAGTATTGATACCGCTTGCAGGACCAGCCAATAAGCAGGGAAGAGAAGCTGCGGATATCATGCTTGGCCGGCATCCGTCTGGAACCACTGGAAAATCTGCACGCTGCGTACAGGGAAGCAGTGTTGTCAAAGTTTTTGATCAGATTGCTGCAGCAACAGGATTATCGGAGAAGCAGCTTCAAAGGGAAGGAATTCCATACGCGAAGACGTATATTCATCCGTCGAGCCATGCGACATATTATCCCAATGCAACGAATATGAGCATGAAACTTCTCTTTGCACCGGATGGGAAGATCCTCGGCGCCCAGGCTGTCGGATTTGACGGAGTCGAAAAAAGAATTGATGTCATAGCAACCGCGCTCCGGCTCGGAGGTACGGTCTATGATCTTGAGAAACTGGAATTGTGCTATGCACCGCCTGTTTCTTCCGCCAAGGATCCGGTCAACATGCTTGGTTTTACTGCCGCAAACATCCTTAAAGGTGATATGAAAGTTATTTATCCGGAGCAGGTTGACGGACTTCTTTCAGCCAGTGCATATTTCCTTGATGTAAGTACTGAGGACGAGATCGCTATGGGAACCATCCCTGGCGCCGTTTCGATTCCGATCGACGGCCTCCGCAGCAGACTTTCCGAGATCCCACGGGATGTGCCTGTATATGTGTTCTGCCGTGTCGGACTCAGAGGCTATGTAGCTTCGAGGATTCTCAGGCAACACGGATTTGATGCTTACAATCTGAGCGGCGGATATCGTACATATAACCTGATTCATCAGGAGGAGAAAGCACTTATACAGGATGCAAAACTGCAGGGAAGCAGTACGCCTTCTTCGCCTGCCTCATCTGCCCCGGCAGTTGTTTCCGAATCGGTAAAAACGGCCGCCAGGACAATCGACGTTGACGCCTGCGGGCTCTCATGTCCCGGACCGATCATGAAGGTTGCTGCCGGCATCAAAGAGATCGGGGAAGGAGAGGTCCTGCACATTACAGCGACGGATCCTGCCTTTGCATCAGACATAAGCGTATGGTGCGAGCGGACCGGCAACACGCTCCTTTCCGTAAACCGCGAAAAAGGAGTATACACGGTTGAACTCCAAAAGGGAAAGACGGCATCAGCCGTCCAGACACAGACAGCTCCGGGCCCGGCTGCGCTTATGCCAAATGACAAATCAATGGTCATTTTCAGCGGGGACCTTGATAAAGCCATTGCTGCTTTCATCATTGCCAACGGCGCAGCTGCCATGGGCCGCAAAGTTACCATGTTCTTTACATTCTGGGGACTGAATATTCTCCGCAGGAGTACACACGTTAAGGTCAGAAAAAGTCTGATCGGGAAATTATTCGGTATGATGATGCCGCGGGGGAGCAGAAAACTCGGCTTGTCCCGGATGAACATGGGCGGCATGGGAGCAAAGATGATCCGCGGGATTATGAAGGACAAGAACGTACAGTCCCTCGAGGACCTGATACAGGCCGCAATGGCTTCCGGCGTCCGCGTACTGGCCTGTCAGATGTCAATGGACTTGATGGGAATCCAGCAGGAGGAACTCATTGACGGAGTTGAGCTCGCCGGTGTTGCTACCTTCATCGGTTCGGCAGAACTTTCCGATACGAACCTGTTTATATGACAGACCCCTTTTACGGACAGATAATATCCTGCCATACCGTACTTCCGCATCGGTCTTGATCTGAACAACTGATCGATATTAACATTTATTAACGGAATAAAGTCAGCGGAACGGATTGAACGAATCCCAATGACTTCCGTCAATATGCGAAAAGCCGCCGGGGTATTCGTTACCGCGGCGGCTTTTCCATTTGTGCTGAAATCGGATTTATTTCAATTGTTTGAAGGTTTTTTTGCATTCTTTCTTTTTCTGCTCCACTTAACGAGGAGAAGAATGATGAAGATGATTGCAGCAATAATCAGTCCCGGTATCAGAAGAGCGCTTATGAACATCAGCAAACTCCCGAAGACAATTGTAATGACGCTTATGCTGTTGGAAAAAGCCTTCTGGATGCCTTTCCAGATATAATTTGCACTCCAGCCGGCAATTAATCCGCTGTTCGCATCCGCCTTCGGCGTTTCCGGCGGAGGAGCAGGTTCTGTAATCCTGATTGTGACCGTGGAATAACCAACTTGGTTGTCCATCAGCCGGATCTGTCCTTTCAGTTCTTCAATTTCCTGCTGGACCGTGTCAAGTTCCGTGCGGACGGAAAGGATATCCTTAATCTCGACTGCTTTCTCCATAATTGCGAGAAGCTGTTTTTCCTGTGCCTCTGCATTGGTTAGACGTGATGCTATATCAATATACTGTGCCGTTACATCCTGCGATCCCATGGCGGAAGAAAGGATGGTGCCGAACGTTCCGACCTTGCCCGAAAATTCCTGGAGATTTTCGGGGGGGATGCGTACAGTAATGAATCCGGATGCAATGCTGTCCGTCCTGCTGTAACTGGAATCAGAAATATACCCGCCCAGCGCGGCGGCGCTTTGTCCGATCAGGTCAATGGCGGCTGCCGTATCTTCTGCCTCAAGGGAGATATCAACGGTATAAATAATCTTCTTGCCGGAGTTTGCCGTGTCGCCCGGATTGATGACTGCGGCGGATCCTTTGCTGTCCGCATCCGCTGCTGTTGTTTCAGCTGCGGTCTCGGACCCGGCCGAAATCGGAACCTGTTCATATGCATCGTTGGCGGCTGTCGTCATTGCTGTTGATCCAGCCGAACAGGCGGAAAGAATCAGCATCATCGACAGCGGAACAGCCCAAAGACAGATCCTTTTTTTCATAGCATGCACCTCCTTCTATTAGCTCGAGTATGTCAGAAGAAAGTTATAATGTCAATATTAAGCAAAAACAATCAATGACACCGAAAGGCCTGAAAACAGGCGCTTTTTGCGAAAAGATACTTCTGATAACAGTCTGATGTCTCATAGCGGGCAAAATGCACGCTGTCAGAATACCCGACAATTTTTCCGCATGATTTTTCTGCTTGACTTTCCCGCATAATATTTGAGGTAAAAGCTCTTGCGAATCTGTATATCTTTTGGTATACTCTTTTTCGTTGGTTGCGCACTATCAGGTGTCCAGAGCACGCGGATCATAAGGCTATTGCCGAATTGTGTAACGGTAGCACGGCTGCCTCTGGAGCAGTTTGTTGAGGTTCGAATCCTTATTCGGCAGCCAGAGATAAAGACCCCGGAATGTTATTCCGGGGTCTTTCTTTTTTCTGCGGTTCTTTCCGCTTCAAAGCAGCCAGAACAGGTGCTCCTTTGCAAATGCAAAGCCGAGTTTTCTCTGGAGTTCAATGGAACGGATGTTGTCTTCAAAGATCTGGCAGAACGGCACCCAGCCGTTTGCGAGCATCCGGTTGATCATATGGATTTCAAGAGCAGTCCCGACTTGGCGTCTGCGGAATTCCGGAAAAACCTCCAGCAGTCCGATGCTGCCTTCTGCATGGGTTCCTATGAATCCTGCCAGGGAACCCTCTATGAATCCCCCGTACATATTGCCTTCACGGATCAGACTGCGGACATAGTCTGCATTATCAACTGTATGGTAGTGCTTCAGGATAATCGGCAGATATCCGAAATCCAGCTGACAGATATCAATGCCGCAGACAGGAGCAAGCCTGCGTCCTGATGTATAGACAGCCTGGATGCATTCAAAAACAGTGACGAAGCCGAATTTTTCTTTAACAAGCGGTACACATTCTGCCTGGTGCACAACGAAGTCCTGCGGCTTGGCGATCGAGTCAATGAGTCTTTCGGCAGTATCGGCGCCGGACACGGACATCATCAGTGCATTACTTTTCCGTTCAAGCAGCAGCACCCCGTCGTCCTCCGCATAATAAATTAGAGCCTGCTTCCGGCGGATCGGCTCAAGCATGCTCATATTCAGCAGGGGGTTCTGCTCAAGATATTTTATGGCTTTGTCCATATCGGCATCAGGCATATTCCGCACCTCATCCTGTTTGCAGTATGTTGTTCTGCATATAGTATACCCTCTGATCCCGGAACTTCATTCAGAATATCTTCTCGAAAATCTCTTTGATCTCACTGACAAGAGGAGCGCGCGGGTTTGTACCTGTGCATTGGTCTTCGAAAGCCTTTACGGACAGACCCTCGAGGTCGCGGAAATATTCTTTTTCTGAAATACCGTTTGCCGAGATACTGGAAGGAATATGAAGTTTTTCGTTCAGACCGCGTATGCTGTTTACCAGCGCGGCAACACCTTCTTCGGTTGTGTCAAAAGGAAGACCGATATGCCTTGCGATTTCCGCATAGCGTTTATCCGCAATAAAAGTCTCGTATTTCGGGAAGGATACAAATTTGGTCGGTTTCCCTGCATTATATTCGATGACATACGGAAGCAGGATGGCATTTGCGCGTCCGTGCGGGATATGGAACTCGGCGCCCAGTTTGTGTGCCATGGAATGGTTGATCCCAAGGAACGCGTTTGAGAAGGCCATACCTGCGATACAGGATGCGTTGTGCATTTTCTCCCTGGCCAGTCTGTTGTCCGGGTGCTCATAGGCTTCAGGAAGATTTTCAAAAACCAGTTTGACGGCATGAAGCGCAAGGCCGTCCGTGTAATCAGAAGCAAAGGTTGAAACATATGCTTCGATTGCATGTGTGAGGACGTCCATTCCGGTGTCGGCCGTGATGCTTTTCGGAACAGACATAACAAAGTCAGGATCAATGATTGCAACGTCAGGTGTCAGTTCGTAATCGGCGAGCGGATACTTGGCCCCGGCTACCTTGTCTGAAATGACGGCAAATGAGGTGACTTCCGAACCGGTTCCGCTTGTTGTAGGGATTGCAACAAGCTTGGCTTTTCTGCCAAGGTGGGGGAATTTGATAATTCTTTTTCTGATATCCATGAATTTCAAGGTGAGGGACTTGAAATCAAGATCAGGATTCTCGTAGAACATCCACATTCCCTTTGCCGCATCCATGGCGGATCCGCCGCCCAGCGCAATGATCACGTCCGGCTGGAATTTCTTCATGGCATCCACGCCGCGGTAAATTGTCTGGATATCGGGATCCGGTTCAACATCGGAAAAAATTTCGCAGTGTACGTATTCTTTGCGCTTCCTGAGGTAATAAAGGATTTTGTCGACATAGCCGAATTTTACCATTGCAGGGTCCGTAACAATAAAGGCTTTGGTGATGTCAGGCATTTTTTCGAGGTATTGTGTGGAGTCAAACTCAAAATAGATTTTCTCGGGAATTTTGAACCACTGCATATTGGTCCTCCTCTGTGCAACTCGCTTTTTGTTGACGAGGTTGACGGCGGACACATTGGAAGATGTTGAATTTTTACCATAGGATCCGCAGCCCAGCGTCAGAGACGGCATATTGGTGTTGTATATGTCGCCGATTGCCCCGTGGGAAGAGGGCGAATTAATGATCAGGCGGCTGGCTTTCAGGCGCGACGCATAGGAATTTATGACATCGCGGTCTTCGGCATGCACAACGGCGGAATGGCCAAGACCGCCGAATTCAATGACCCTTTCGGCAGTGGAAGTGCCTTCTTCGGTTGAATTGACAATATAGTAGGCAAGGATCGGGCTTAGTTTCTCTACGGAGAGCGGATAATCAGGGCCGACTCCCGTGAGCTTCGCCAGAAGTATTTTTGTATTCTTCGGCACATCGATTCCTGCAAGTTTTGCGATGCTGTATGCACTTTGTCCGACGATGGAGGAGACAACAGCAGGCTTGGGTCCGGGCTTAACGGCTGCGGATTCAAGCTTCTTTGTTTCTTCATCTGTCAGGAATACGCAGGCGTTCTCTTTCATAAAATCTTCAAATTCAGCGGCGATTTCCGCATCCACAATGACAGCCTGCTCGGAAGCGCAGATCATACCGTTATCAAAAGTCTTGGACATCATAAGGTCCGTTGCGGCTCGCCTGACATTGGCGGACCTGTGGATATAGCAGGGGACATTGCCGGGTCCTACACCGAGTGCAGGCTTCCCCGTGCTGTAAGCTGACTGGACCATGCCTGATCCTCCCGTGGCAAGTACCATTGCGATTCCGGGATGATTCATCAGGAGAGTCGTTGCCTCTATGGAGGGGTTTTTGACCCACTGGATGCAGTTCTTCGGGGCGCCTGCGGAAATGGCGGCGTCATACATAATCGAAGCCGCCATCGAGCTGCACATCTGGGCAGAAGGATGGAAAGCAAAAATAATAGGGTTTCTTGTCTTTATGGAAATTAAGATTTTGAACATTGTGGTTGAGGTAGGGTTTGTTACCGGGGTTACGGCACAGATAACACCCACAGGTTCTGCGATTTCCACATAATCCTCATATTCGTTCTGTTCAATCACTCCGACTGTCTTTGCAGCTTTGATGCTGTGATATACGTATTCGGTTGCGAAGATATTTTTCGTAACTTTATCTTCGAAAACACCGCGCTTTGTTTCATCTACTGCAGCCCGGGCAAGCCTGAGATGTGCTTCAAGGCCGGCTTCGGACATGGCCTTGACGATGCCGTCTATTTGATCCTGTGTCATCGTGAGAAATTGTTCAAGTGCCTTCTGACCGTTTGCCACAAGTTCGTTTATCTGACCGGAGACAGGATTTTCTTCGGCATGAGAGGGGACACCGGTCGAATCTGCGGGAACAGAGTTTTTGGCATTCACTGATTTTGATGATGCAGCCATAAAATTTCCTCCAAACGATTTTCACATGCTTTCGCAACAGGCGCGGACAGCTACAATTTGATTATAGACGTATTTTTGTTTCCCGTCACTGATCCGGAAGAACGAAAAAATGAAAAGAGAGACGGATGTTAAGAATGCTTGCAAAATCTAAGTTTCAAACGAATATGACAGTGAAAAGCAGCATCTGAAGCAAGAATATGAAAATCGTTTGTTGACAATTCGCAAATCAATTGGTAATCTTTACTGCGGAAATAAAAATCAAACTCACACATTCGAAATATTTTTTTTCGAACTGCTGCTGGAGGCAATCATGATTAATCTCGAGAGAAGAAAAAAAATCCTGGAACTTTTGGAAAAGGAAGGACAGGTTACTACAATTGAGCTTGAAGAGAACCTTGGCGTTACCGGTGCAACCATTCGAAGCGACCTGCGCGAAATGGACCGGGAAGGTGCAATTGTCCGTTTTCATGGAGGTGCGGCCCTTGCCGACCAGAGCAGGCTGAATTCCCCGAATGAAAATTACATGCGAAGAAGCGTCATGCATGTCGCGGAAAAAATGGCGATCGGAAAAGAAGCCGCAAAGCTTGTCTTGGATGGTGAAACAATATTCATTGATGCGAGTTCGACAACTTTCCATATGATTCCCTATATAAATCACCTGGAGAACTTGACAATAGTGACCAATGGCATTCATACTGCCATGGAGATTCAACGCTATAGCAATTTTAAAACCGTTTTGGTTGGAGGCGTTCTTCGTTCCCATTCCGGAGCAGTGGAAGGCCTGTTATGTGAGGAAATGCTGAGAAAGATCAGCGGAGACAGCTATTTTGTTTCCGGAAATGGTTTTTCCCTTGCTGCGGGACTTACGGGAAACAATTTCTATGAACTAGAACTCAAACGCCGCTTTGCCGAAAAGTGCAGAAGACGGATCGCACTGCTTGATTCCAGCAAGCTTTGCAATGATTCGACTTCCTCATTTATTTCGAGTGAGCAGGTGGACGTACTAATAACGGATTCCGGTATTATGCCGGATCAGATTCGAAAAATCCGTGATGCCGGCATTGAGTTGATTGTCGCGCAGATGGATAACTAAAATCAGAACTGGGGGCATATCTGCGCCCAGAAGTCAGGAGAAACAATGGACGATTTTTCTTTTTCTACTCTTCCGATCTCGGAGGAGATTCTCAGAGCGCTTTCCGATATGGGTTTTGAAGAGGCGACGCCTATTCAGGCCGAGACAATTCCACCGATCCTGGAGGGCAGGGATCTTTTAGGCCAGGCACAGACGGGCACGGGCAAGACCTGCGCATTCGGCATTCCTGTCATCGATTCCGTTGACAGCGAATCCAACCATATTCAGACGCTTATTCTGTCTCCCACGAGGGAGCTGGCTATTCAAACAGCCGAAGAACTGCACAATGTTGCAAAATATAAAGAGGGTGTACGGATTGTTGCCATTTACGGCGGACAGCCTATCGACCGGCAGATCCTGGCGCTGAAGCGTAAGCCGCAGATTATCGTCGGAACCCCCGGACGTGTAATGGATCACATGAGACGGAAGACACTTCGCCTCGAAAACCTTGAAAAAATCGTTCTGGATGAGGCCGATGAAATGCTCAACATGGGTTTCAAGGAAGACATCGATACAATCCTTGAATCAACGCCGGATAATATTCAGAAAGTGCTTTTCTCTGCAACCATGCCCAGGGCCATCGTCGAACTCACCGACAAGTACCTGAGGGAGCCGATACACGTCAAAATTGCCGCAAAGGAACTTACGATCCCGCTCGTTGAACAGTTTTTCATGGAAGTCAGGGAAGCCAACAAGGTAGAGGTTCTTTCCCGTCTGATCGATGCGGGAAATGTATCGCGTGCGCTTGTTTTCTGTAATACAAAGCGTAAAGTGGACGAAGTTGCGGACAAACTGAATACCCGCGGCTACTCTGTCGAGGCACTGCACGGAGACCTGAAACAGGCATCGCGTGACCGTGTTATGAAGCAGTTCCGAAGCGGAAAGCTTGACCTGCTTGTCGCAACGGATGTTGCGGCACGCGGCATTGATGTGGAAGATATCGACGTTGTTTTCAATTTCGATCTCCCGTCGGATGATGAGTACTATGTACACAGAGTCGGCCGTACAGCACGCGCCGGGAAAACAGGAAAGGCATATACCTTTGTTGTCGGCCGTGAAATCATTGACCTGAAAAATATTCAGCATGCCGTGAAGGCAACGATTACCCGCGCCAGCATTCCGACACTTGTAAATGTTCAGGAGAGTCGGGTTACCGGAGTCTTGCAGGGCACCGGGGACACACTGAACAAAGGCGAACTGTCTGATTATATCAACTATATTGACGAGTATGTGGAAAGCCTGAATATGGCCGATAATGATGAACACGTATACTCCGCAGCAGATGTTGCTGCCGCACTCCTGAAGCAGATGTGCGGTGAATCACTTGCAGAACGTGACGAAATCCAGGAGGTCGTTCCTTATGAAGAGTATGCCAAAAAGGCGAGAAACAGGGAACTGAACGGACCTTCCGCCCCCAATATGAGAAACCACGGCAAGACGGTCGAAGCCGGTATGCAGCGCCTTTTCCTCAATGTCGGAATCAAGGATCATGTCCGTCCCAACCAAATCGTTCAATTCCTCGCATCGAACGGAGATATTCCGGGAAAAGTGATCGGCGCGATTGCTATTTTTGACGAGTATACCTTTGTCGATGTACCGGTTGATGTTGCTGATCAGGTTGTCAGTAAGACTGACAAGGCAAGGATGGGAAGAACGGTTGTCAGTGTTGAACTGAAAAAAGATTCTGCGTCCGGTGCTGCGGAAAAAAGTTATACTTCGAGAAGCAGCGGTGACGATTTCCGGCCGGAACCGAAAAAGTTTGATGATAAAAGGCGCAGTGATTCGAAGACATACGGCGAGCGTAAACCTTACGAACCGAAGACATACGGCGAGCGGAAGCCTTCCGAGCCGAGGACGTACGGCGACAAAAAGCGCAGCGAACCTAAATCATACGGTGACAGGGCGCATACCGAATCAAAACCCTACAGTGAGAAGAAGAGAACATACGGCGATAAGAAAAAATCCGATTCGTCCGATAAGCCCCGCGAAAGAAAAAAACGCTCTGAAAGCTGATCTGCATCAGAAAGACATAAGAAAAGCCGTCTCATGGCAGAAAAATACTGCATCGGGACGGCTTTTCCATTTGGACTGCGGCGCAGGGCGTGTCAGCGGATTTCGTCTGATTCGGGAAGGGTCAGTCTATGGATGTGTCTTCGATCAGGAGGTGCTGCTGGAATTTTTTGGGGGTCATGTGCTTGAGTTTTTTGAACTGGGTGATAAAGTAGCTGGCATTGGAAAAACCGGTCTCAACTGCAATCTGACTCACATTCTTATCGGTGCTTACGAGTAATTTCTCCGCCTCGGTGACACGGACATACGTGAGGTACTCGGAAAATGTTTTACCGATGGAGGCTTTGAAAAACCTTGAAAAGTAACTGTAGCTCATATTGCACATGGAGGCCATTTTATCGGCGCTGACTGTGCCCATATAGTTGGCGTCAATAAATGCAAGCACACCCTCGAGCCGCGCAATGTCCTCCGACCGTATATCAGAGGACATACCCATGCTGACGCCCTGGGCATGCCATTTGCGGAGAAACCAGAGAAAGATCCGGCAGATATCCGCACGGACCGCAAGCTCAAAGCCATATTCACGTATGCTGCATTCCCGGTTTACATCTTCAACAAGCCTGCCGATATCGGTATCAGCGAGTTCCTTTGCGGGAATTACCCTCTGCGGTGAAGAACTCGACATTATAAACGGCATAATATAGCGGGTTTCAAATGTCATCCGTGACGTCGAAAAAAGCACATAAGGATCAAATTGAAGACATATATACCTGCACGAACGGCTGCGGCGGAATGCGTGCGGTTCCATGGAATTTACAAGCAGAAGGTCACCGCCGGATATGCTGAATTCATGACCGCTGACTGAGGCTTTGAGCGAGCCTTCAAGTACATGGATTATTTCGATATATTCATGGTAATGGGCAACGACTTCGTCATTCTGCAGTCCCTGCACGTGCAGATGGGAGCTGAAAGGAAGAGGACCGCTCCTGCCTGCATGAAACAGATCTTCGTATTGAGCCTGATCCTGTCCGTGTTGTACCTTGGAAACGCGCGTCATACCTGATTCCTCCATGTGTCGGTTCAACATTCATTATGATCGGAATGTCAAAATGCACATATAAGTTTATCAAATAATCCCCTGTAAGTCAGTTAACAAATTCAGGCAATGCAAAAATGTGATATCTAGTCATCATGGTAATCTTCTTTGCCCTCGAGGAAACAGCGAAGCTCCCTCATTACGTCTTCCGGCTGGACTTCCAGACCGCCGCAGATGGAAATAAACTTCCTGACAGTAAGGTTCACTGTGCCTCTTTCAATAGAACAGTAGTAGGAATTATTGATATTCGCGGCTTCGGACAGAGAGTTCTGGGACAGGCTCTTCCTGCGTCTTGCTTTCCGGAAAATTCTTCCGAGGTGACGGGAGATGTTGTCATTTGCTGACTCGGTCATTTGCTCCGGCAGATCTCTTCGATACATGAATATCTCCTTCTGTTGGCAAGAATTATATCTTGCGTTATATGATAAAAGCTTCTTATCTGGATACCATTGCAATCAATTATATATGGCTGATTTTGACGGTCAATATGATATATCCAAAAATAAGCATACAAAAACGAAAATAATCTGCAGCTTTCGTTTAATATACAAAACGGACGCCTTTTTTCTCTGCAAAATGCCTGCAGTTTCATGAATTTCGAGCGATTTGAATTTACCGTATCCCTTTACTGTCGTATAATGATTAAAACTAAGTGGATAGGAAGGTATTTGTTATGGATTTCAATACAATCCAACTACCTGCTTGGCTTTCAACAGGAATGATTTTCCAGCAGGGCGTTCCGCTTTTGCTGTATGGATATGCGCAGTCACATGCAACCATGAAACTTGAAGTCGTAAAAGATCCGACGGATGGCCGGAAAGTATCAAAACTTGATACCGACTATGGAATTATCTGGAGCAAAGAAACGCGTTCTGACGAAACAGGAAAATTTTCCTTTGAATTGCCGGCATATCGACCCTCTAACGATGCGTATACCCTGGTCTTCAGTGCGCCCAATGAGACTGTCTCGGTTAAAGATCTGCGCTGCGGAGATGTATGGCTCATTCTTGGTTCCGTACCCCTTTCAACGCCGATTTCCAGGACAGGTGCGCCAAGGACGCATCTCAAGGATTCCGCGCTTCAGCTTGTTCGGTTTTTTGTCTCCTCACGTACGGGTCTGCACGAAGGAGAAGAATACTCCTATAGTCCGGTTTCCGCCATGAAAGGAGCCTCATGGATTTCCGTCCGGGCGGGAAGCGCTTTGGCCGGGGTTTCATCCGTGGGCTTTTCGCTTGCTTACCACCTGGCGGATCAGCTCCATTACCCGGTGGGAATTGTTGACCTTGCTCTTACGGGTTCGGCGGTATACAGCTGGATTTCAAGGCAGTCCTTTGAATCCGATCCGGAATTGTCGGCGATCCTTAAGGAACGCCGGCTGTATCTCGATGAATCGAGCTGGAATCCGTCTGCTGCCGCTGCAGAAAGACCCGCTTCGGATGACGGTTCCGCGCAGATTCCTGCGGAGGCATCTCCGTCTGCAGCAAAACCTGCTGTCACGGAACCGCAGAACCAGCCGCACTGCGGGAATAAAAAAATTATGTCAGAGCTTCCCAAGCCGCATACAGAGAAGAATATCGAGCCTCTTGCGGATATCCCGCAGGCGCGCAGAATGACGGCGCTTTACAACCATAAGCTGTACCCCCTCCGCAGTATGAGCATACGCGGAATCATTTTTGCACCGGACGAAAAAGACAGTTTTTTCACGGAGCGGTACGAGATACTTCTGCGCGCACTTCTTTCCGATTTGGCCGTGCTTTTCGGCCCCCGCGAAATTAAAAGCAGACAGCATGTTCCGTCAATGATCCTGCTGCACCTGCATCCGATATTCACCGACCCGGCTGAACCCTACAGACTTGTTAATTTCAATGAATCCCTGTCTTTAATCCGCAGAAGATTTCCGATGCCAATCGGAGTTCTGAGTCAGCACGACATGCTGCTACCGGATAAGGCGATGACTTTTTATATTGGCCGCCGTCTATCTTCAATTGCTCTCGGACTCCATTTTACGCCGAAGATGCCGACCTCATCGCCGGAATGTGTCGGCGTTGAAGTTGTCGGCAACAAGGTCATGATTTCGTTTGACAATACAAGCGACGGATTAAAGCTTGCTGAAAACGAATCGGTGCTCCGCGGATTTGCAATATGCGGCGAGGATAAGGTCTATCGTCCGGCACATGCCAAGATTCTTCACGGCGTCCGTGTCATGGTTTGGCATGATGATATCAAGACCCCTCTGGGAGTTACTTACGGGTATTACCCGGTTCCCCATGATTCTACTTTCAGGAACAGGGCGGACCTGCCCGTACTGCCGTTCCGCTTTGACCGGGCTGAGGCGACATATGCACCTGATCTGACGTTTACAAACTGTGACCAGCTTACATTTATCGGACTCGAACACAAGGGATCGGATTTTTCCCGACTCCCCGTATATGAGGTGCGCAAAGGCAGCGGGCAGATTTTTCTGGAGACACTGAACAAGACCGAAGGGGCAGGATCGCTTCGAATTGAGTATATCCCGGAAGACGGGAAGTTTTCCTTCGCTCCTATACTTTCATATACATCTATATATGCTCCTCTTGATCTCTCTTCTTTCAAACATGTCTGTGTCGATGTATTTAATCCGGACCTGCAGGATAAGGAACTTTCCGTTTCGGGCTTTGACGGAAGCGCGGAAGTCAGGCAGGGACTGATGTGGCAGACGCTGCAGCTTGCCTGCTCGAACTCTCAGCCAATGAAGATCAGTGATTTTGAGATTACCGTTTCCGACCCGCAGTCGAAAGGCTCCGTCTATATTGACAATATTCGCTTTCTTCCCTGAAGAAAGACATACAGCACGCTTTCCCGGCACAGGCTCTGTCTGAACGGGCACATAAATGATAAAATAACAGACGGATCATTTCGCTGAGAGAAAGGAGCATCAGGATGTTTGAGGATTTGCTTCCTGCCGTTGAGAAAAGTATTCTGGAAGCTTCCGGCACGATTCCGGTTGTCTTCGAAGGGATCGAACACAACTTCGAAAAGAGTACGTCGGTACCTGTTGTCAGCAAACATTCGTCTCATGAGCTGATGTATCTCCGCGGCGGGAAAACGGAGTTTACAATCAACGGCAAGCCTGTGCTCCTCGAAAAGGGATCCTCTGTTGTCATCCGTCCCAATGTCAGCCATTCAATCAAAGTGCTGAGCGGACACGCCGATATGGTGGTGCTCTATTTTGGCTTTTCAAATGATATCCGCGAAGCCCGTAAGGCTCTTTGCACGCCATCCGTAAACGCACGCCAGAGTCTCGAAAAAAGAAAGACCGGTCCGTCCGTCCCGGCTGCCCTGAGCGGGATCTCATCCGCCACCCTGGAGAGTTTTATGGATTTTGCCCGGGGTGAAGGCGGAGAGGATGCACCAAGCGCGCCTTATCTGGTCATTTCGGGGAAAAGCCGTCAGGATATTGCTGCACTTGTTGAACGCATCATGAAAGAAAGCATACAGGATGCGTTTGCCAAAGAACTGATGATGCAGTTCCTTGCGATGGAGCTCCTTGTAACACTATCGAGGGCTCTAAGGGAGGAATGGGAAGAAAGCCTGCGGGTCAAGCACGGTAAGGCGAGAGAACTTGTACTGATAGCAAGGGATTATCTGGTAGAGAACCATGACCGGGGGATCTCCGTTGCCGATGCCGCATCCTATGTCTTTTTGAGCCAGGGATATTTTACAAGAGCTTTCCGTGACGAACTGGGCATAAGCCCCATGGGATTTCTTATGCAGGTACGTGTCAACCACGCCTGTAAACTGCTGGCCCAAAAGGAAATTAAAGTTGGCGGAGTAGCGCTGCAGGTTGGTTTTTCGAGTCCGCAGCGATTTAATGTTGCCTTCAGGAAGCATATGGGGATGACTCCGATGCAATACCGGCAGATGGTCCTGGGGACAGATAAAGAATAACATCATTTTAAGGGGGACAAGTCATTGTATCAGGATGAATCATCAGTTCCGGAGGAATCCGGGGAGAATGTGGACCTTCCGCGGATTGAACGGGCTGTCAGGGAAATTCTTTTAGCTGTCGGGGAAGACCCTGACAGGGAAGGGCTTCAGGAGACGCCGGAGCGTGTGGCACGCATGTATGCGGAAATTTTCTGGGGACTTCACCGCGATATTAAAAAAGACATCAAGGTATTTAACGAACCCGGAAATGATGAAATGATCCTTATCGGTGACATTCCGTTCTACTCCATGTGTGAGCACCACCTTCTGCCTTTCCTTGGAAAGGCACATGTTGTTTATATCCCAAGAGACGGAAAAATCCTCGGTCTTTCGAAAGTTGCCCGCATAGTCGACACGCTTTCACGGAGGCCCCAGCTTCAGGAGCGCCTGACGAACGAAATCGCGGATACGATCCTTAACGCTGTAAATCCGCAGGCAGTCTGCGTGGTGATTGAGGCGGAGCACCTGTGCATGACGATGCGCGGCATCCGTAAGCCCGGATCAAAGACAGTAACTTCGGCAATGCGCGGCGGATGCCGTTCCGATGCAAGGACAAGGGCAGAGGCGCTATCCCTGATCAACCGGCCGCACGACTGAATTTGGCGGGATGGAAGGAGACTTTGGCAGATGACAATGCAGGTGCCGTTCGGGCAGCTTCATGAATTGTCCGACAGCAATGCTGTTTTTCGGGCAGGTGAATTTGCACTTCCTATTTACAAAAAGACATATGTTATGGGAATACTGAATGTTACCCCTGATTCTTTTTCGGACGGCGGAAAATATTACTCGGTTGAGAGAGCTTTGCGGCACGCAAAGGAAATGGAGGCGTCAGGTGCCGATATTATTGATATCGGCGGCGAATCGACGAGGCCCGGCCATACTCCCGTATCAGCAGAAGACGAGTCAGCCAGGATTCTTCCCGTAATTCGAGCACTGAAAAGCGAACTCCGGATTCCGATATCCGTGGATACGTGGAAAGCTTCCGTTGCGGCCCCCGCAATGGAGGCGGGGGCGTCCATTATCAATGATATATGGGGCTGCAGGAGAGATCCGGATATAGCCGGGGTTGCGGCAAAGACAGGCGCCGGTCTGATCATGATGTTCAATGCATTTGATACATCGTTTGTTCAGCGGTCCGGAGATATCGTTTCCGATGCAGTTGACTATCTTACGGAAAGTATACGGATTGCACGGGCAGCCGGCGTCCGTGAAGACCATATGATGACCGACCCAGGGATTGGATTCGGTGTAAGTACGGAAGAGAGCCTTGCCCTGATCCGGGCCGTCCCGACTTTCCGGGATTTAGGCTTCCCGGTGCTGATAGGACCGTCGAGGAAGAGATTCATTGGGGCTGTGCTTGACAGACCGGTAGAAGATCGTTTGGCGGGAACGGTTGCGGTGTGCTGTGTCGGCGCGTGCCTCGGAGCAAATGTCGTCCGTGTTCATGATGTGAAGGATACTTCGGACGCCATGAAAATGAAGGATGCCGTCGTTTTTTCGAGTGGAAGATCGGAGGAGGATTCCTGATGAATATTAACGATTTCCCGGACCAGATACATCTTAAAACAATGTCTTTTTACGGGTATACGGGTGTGTTTTATTTTGAAAAGCAGAATGGTCAGAATTTTCTAATTGATCTGGCCCTGTGTTTTGCAGACCTGGCCGCCGTTGAGACAGACAGAATTGAAGACACGGTGAATTACGGCGACGCATTTATGGTTGTAAAAAATATTGTGGAGAGGGAGAAGTTCGACCTGATCGAGCGCCTTGCCGGGGAAATTGCCGGACGTATTCTGGCGCAGTTCCTTTCCGTTGATGCTGTTGAGGTTGTAGTGTCCAAACCGGACGCGCCTGTCGAAGGCGACTTTGAAACAATGCGTGTCCGCATCTTCAGAGACAGGTCATTTATCAGGAAAGAGGAGGCGGGTCAGGCATGAGCGAGGCTTTTCTTTCGCTTGGAAGCAATCTGGGAGACAGAATGGGATACCTTGAAAGAGCATTATCCCTGCTGTCTGCGGACGAAGATATTACCGTCCTGAACGTGTCATCCGTGTATGAGACAGATCCTGTCGGATATAAGGACCAGGGGTGTTTCCTGAATCTTGTCTGCAGAATAGAAACCGTTCTTCCTCCGCTGACCCTTCTTCACCGTCTGCAGGCAGTCGAACAGACTCTTCACAGGGAGAGAATCATTCGGTTTGGTCCGAGAACCATTGATGTTGATATACTGACCTATGACGATATTAGTATGGATTCGGACGAGCTTACGATCCCGCATCCGCGCATGCATGAAAGGGCTTTTGTACAGGTTCCGCTTAATGAGATCCTGAAGGGCGCGTCTTTTCCGAAGAATACGGACCCTTCCGTACGTCTGTTTGGCGAAGTTCCGGATAATTGCTGGTTGAAGCACCCGTAAAAACGGATATAATGTGTACAGGAAAATGAATGACATTCGAATTTATCAGGAGGAAACGCATGAGTGATAATGCTAACCAGACCATTTCCCGCTCCGGTTCTGAGAACAGCGGCAATGGCGGCCATAATGAGCAGGGCGCAAAGAGATACAACAATTCCGGCAGCAGAAATAATAACCGGAGAAGACGCCCGTCACAGCAAATAGGCGGCGATCAGTCGGTGAATCCTTCACAGCGTCCGCCGCATGCTTCATCTTCCGGACAGCAGACCGCTCAGGGGCAGACCGGCAGGCCTCAGAACCCGCAGGGACGTCAGGACAGCAATCAGCCGAGACGAGGCAGCCGTCCGCAGAAGCCGTATCAGAATCAGGGTGCCGGCACTGCCGGACAGACATCAGGCGCAGCGGCTCCCAATACCCAGCAAAACATTGCCCGGGTACAGGAGAGACCGGACCAAAACATAGAAAGACAGAATATGACAGCGAGACCGGATAGAAATGACGGTCAGGCTTTTGCCAACCGTAAAAATAACGTGAATCCTGTACAGCACAGTGAGCGTCCCCGTGAAGCAAGGAACTGGAGCAGACATATCCGTACGGAAGAGACATTTGAAGACATCAAGCAGGAAAACGACAGGATTGAGAAGGAAATCTGGCTGGAGATAGCCGGCATCCATACGTATAAGCTGGACTGACAGAAAGGTGACCGGAATCTATGTCAACTTCTGAGCAGAGCAAACAATTCCCGGATTTTTCCCGCCTTTTCCTGTGGAATATGGCTCAGCAGAGCGGGACTCATCCGGGATTTCATATGCCCGGGCATGCCGGGGCCCGCTATTTTTCCAATGCTTATGCGGACAGACTAATAAGAATTGATACGACGGAGCTGACCTCTTCCGACGATCTTCACCGGCCCGCAGGTCCGGCACTTTCCGCTATGAGGGAGTCTTCGCGCTTGTATGGAAGCGGGGAGACTCTTTTTGTGACGACCGGCTCGACTATCGGAATTCATGTAATGCTTGCATCTGTCATTACGCCGGATACTTTTCTTCTGCTTCCCAGAACCGTGCATATGTCGGTTGTTCATGTGCTGTCACTTTTAGGATGCCGGTATGCTTTCATTCCTTTTCCTGAAGAACAGGACAGGGGAGGGTACCTGTTCCCGCAGCTTACGAACGAAGTACTGATGCATGCACTCCGACTGTATCCGCAGGCAACGGATATCCTGCTTGTTTCGCCCGATTACTATGGCCAGTGTGCCGATCTTTCGGTACTTGCACGAACGGCTCACGATAACGGATGCAGGATTCTGGTGGATGAAGCCCACGGGTCTCATTTTGCGTTTGCAAGAAATATCTGCCCGGAAGATGCCATGACAAGCGGCGCGGACATGTGTGTTCAAAGTCTTCACAAAACACTTCCGGCATTAACGATGGCATCACAGCTGCATATTTCAAAAGAGGCGATCAGACTCGGAAGGATTTCCGTTCCGCGCGTATGGGAAATGCTCAGGCTTTTTGAGACCTCCAGTCCGTCATTCCTGATTGCTGCCTCGTCGGAATATGCGCTTGCCTGGATGGAGGATTTTGGCCGCCAGGCGATAGAAAAACGAATGGATGAAATCCGTTCTTTTGTAAAACGCATTGGGCCTGTCCTGTGTGACCAGAAAATCATGTGCAGCGAATTGCCTCGGAGGGACCCACTGCGCCTGGTGCTGGAGTCAGATCCGGGATCCTTCTATATGCCGGACCTGACGAAAACGCTTGAACAGAAAGGGATCTTTATTGAGTTTGCAGATTTGAAACGCATGGTCCTTATCATTTCCCCCTGGCAGGAACAGTCGGATTTTGATGCACTCTTTGAAGCTGTCCGGGAGAGCCGGGGGCTGATCGGCAGCCGGAACAGAAAGCAGCAGGATATGATATTTGAAACAGACAACCTGCTGGGACGGGTGACAACGGCTATTCCCGAAAAGGCTTTGCCGCTGCGGACAGCCGTATTTGGCGGTGAAGCCACCGCAAAGGCAGATATTAAGGATGCAGAAGGAAAAATATGCGCCTCCATGATCGTTCCGTATCCTCCCGGCATCCCCCTCTTATGGCCGGGTGAAAGAATCAGCAGGGAACATGTTGCTGTCCTAAAGGGACTTCAGGATCTGGAATTTGCTGTACATGGCCTTGATAATGGAAAGATTGACATCTTTCATGGGTGAATTATTAGTGGAGATGCTGAGATTCTTGCGCTATAATGCTAAGAAGATCTGTACAAAACATATAATAGTTGCGATATAATGATTGAGGAGTTACTGAGCGGTGTATATAAACAAGGGCCTGTTTATAACTTTTGAAGGAATTGACGGAAGCGGTAAATCAACACAGGTTACAGCCCTCAAGGATTTTCTGGAAGGGAAAGGTCTTCAGGTTCTGCTGGTGCGGGAACCGGGCAGTACGGTAATCGGAGAGAAGATCCGGTCCATACTTCTTGATAAGGCCAACAGCGGGATGACTTCCGAAGCGGAGCTGCTGCTGTATGAAGCTGCGAGATCGCAAAATGTCAGTGAGGTGATACGACCCGCACTGCAGAGGGGCAGGATTGTTATCTGCGACAGATTTTATGATTCGACCGTAGCCTATCAGGGATACGGCAGGGGATTAGACCTGGATGCAGTCAATTTTCTGAACCGGTATGCGACCGGCGGTCTGGAACCGGACATCACCTTTCTTCTGGATCTTCCCGCGAAGTCGGCATGGGACAGAATGAATGTACGGGAAGGCTCACAGGACAGGCTTGAAATTGAAGGCCTGGGATTTATGGATAAAGTACGGGCAGGTTATCTGGAACTTTCCAGCCGGCATGCCAGAATGATAAAATTGGATGCAATGTCACCGGCCACGGTGCTGGCAGAATATATCGAACGTAAGGTTTGGGAGGTAGTTAACACATGAAACTCATTTTTGCTATTGTTCACGACGAGGACAGTCCCCGATTGATGGCAGAACTCAACAAAGCAGGATTTCGTGTCACAAAACTGAATTCGTCAGGCGGGTTTCTCCGTTCAGGGAACACCACACTGATGATTGTCGTTGAGGATGAACAGATTGCGGAGGTCATGGACCTGATTCGTAAATATTCATCAAGCCGGCAGTCTGCCATCAATACGAATGTAACGCCGTCTGCCATGGGCGGGGCTTATATCCCGTATCCGGTTGAGGTCATGGTTGGCGGAGCCACGGTCTTTGTCCTGAATGTAGAACAATTTGAGAAGATGTAAGTTATGGCATTCTCTTCCATAATTGGCCAGACATATGCTAAGGAGCGCCTCGGTGCGCTGTTAACCAGCGAACCGGGGCACGCTTATTTATTGACGGGACCCTCCGGAATCGGCAAGAGCATGCTTGCCAGAGAAGTCAGCAAGGGAATTCTCTGTTCCCGGCCTACAAAAGACGGAGCTTGCGGCGAATGCCCGTGCTGCCGGTATTTCGATGAGGGATCGCATCCGGATTTCCGTGAACTGGCGCTCGCTCCCGGCGAAAAGACGATCCGGGTTGCCGATGTGAGATCGCGCATCTGCGGCGACGTCAACATTTATCCACAGATTTCTGCCAGAAAAGTCTACCTGATTGACGGGGACGGACTCAATGAAGAAGGACAGAATGCCCTTCTCAAGACGCTTGAAGAGCCCCCGCCGTCTGTTGTATTTATCCTTACCGCCTCCGATGCCGGGAAACTTCTGGATACGATTGTTTCCCGTTCCGTGGTTATTTCCCTCTCGCCGAACTCGGAAGAGGAGATACTCGAAATTCTCCGGAACAATACGGATCTTGAAGAAAAGGACGCACTGTTCTATGCCCGTTACTCCAATGGAATCCCCGGACATGCTCTGAACCTTGCGGGAAGCCAATGGTTTTCCGGACTGCGCGATGATACGATTGAACTGCTTCTTTCTGTCCCGGACTGCGGCAGAGCCGCTATGCTGACATCCGGCTATGCATTTTTCGAAACTAACAAGGATCATGTCCCTGAAATCTTACTCATCATGCAGCTTGTGCTCAGGGATATGGCGCTCCTGCTTCGCATTCCGAAGTGCACTTCCTTGCTGAATGATGACAAAAGGAATAAGATGATCCATATCCTTGCAAATAACAAATTGACCGTACTGCATATCGAACGGGCTTCCCGGGCTGCGACCCATGCAGCACAGGCACTTTCTTCCAACTGCAGTTTTGAAAGTACAGTCTGCCAGATGCTTTTATCCATACAGAAGGAGTTAAAAAATGCCTAAAGTAGTATCAATCCGGTTCCATGAAGCCGGGAAAATTTATCATTTTGACCCGGTTGATTTCCATCTTCATCTTGGTGACGCCGTTATCGTCGAGACCAGCCAGGGAATGGATGTCGGACATATCGCCGAAGAGGCCGTTGACCTGCCGATGGAACAGATTATTGAGCCGCTCCGGCCTGTCATCCGGCTTGCCGACGAAACCGACATCAGAAGGTATGAAGAGAAGAAACGCCGCGAAAAGGAAGCCTTTGCCCTGTGTCAGGAGAAAGTTGCTTCGCGCGGTCTGAAGATGAACCTTGTTGAGGCTGAGTACAGCTTTGACGGCAAGAAACTTGTTTTTTATTTTACGGCAGACGGCCGTGTTGATTTCAGGGAACTTGTTAAGGATCTTGCCGCCGTGTTCCGCACGCGCATCGAGCTCCGGCAGATCGGTGTGCGTGACCAGGCAAGAATGGTAGGCGGACTGGGATTGTGCGGACGTGAACTCTGCTGCTGCTCTTTTCTGAATGATTTTGCCCCGGTTTCCATTAAGATGGCCAAGGAACAGGGACTTTCCATGAATCCGACCAAGATATCCGGTGCCTGCGGCCGGCTGATGTGCTGCCTCAAGTATGAACAGGGTGCTTATGAGGATGCCCATGCGCGTCTCCCCAAGCAGGGGGATGTTGTAATGATTCCGCAGGGCAGAGGGACAGTCATCACTGTTGACCTGCTTCGAGAGAAAGTTACCGTACGTCTAGATAACGAAGAGGAAGCTGATCTTGTCACAGTTCCGGCGACGGAAGCGGAGGTTCTTTCACACAAAAGCAAGAAGCCCCAGCAGACTTGCCAGAAGCCTTCGTGCAAAGGCAAATGTCCCCGAATGACCGGAAGAGAAGAGGCTGACGGCGTGAATGGCGGTGAGCAGCCGGACGATGATGTATTCGACATTGCCGGTTTCCCGGATGAACAGCCCGGCGATGCGGCACCTGTAAACGGGGACGCATTTGACATGGACGGCGAATCTGAGGAATGACTCCTGAAAATATTCCGAAATTATTGCATGACTACAAAGTGGATGATAAAATAAGCCAAAGAGAATAGGAGGTGTCTTATATGGCATATGTAATTTCTGATGCATGTATTTCCTGTGGTACCTGTGAGGGTGAGTGCCCGGTCGGCGCTATCAGCCAGGGAGATTCACAGTATGTAATCGATGCATCTGCATGTCTTGAGTGCGGCGCATGCGAATCTGCCTGCCCCGTCGGAGCAATCAGCCAGGGCTGATTGCTGCCTTGTGCAAAAGCAGCGCATAGGAATGCCCTCTGAGCGATTAATTCCTCGGAGGGCATTTTTTCGTTGACCGTCCTAGTTTCTCTATGAAAGGATACAAACCTTATGCTTCCCGAAGAAGTACACATCGAAGAAACGGAAACAATTGAGGATCTCGGACGTAAAGGGTATCGTCTGATTCAAAAAAAATCCGGATTCCGTTACGGGGAGGATACGGTTCTCCTTGCATATTTTGCCGCGCAGATGGCCGCAAGGAAGAGAAGGACTCTGAAAGCTGCAGAACTTGGAACCAACTGCGGAGCCGCCAGTATCCTGTTAGCTGCAAGGCGCGCGGACATAAGCATTGACGGAATGGAGATACAGAGCGAAGCTTCCCGCATCTTCAATAAAAATATTATTCTGAATCGGCTGGAAGGACGCCTCCGATCGTTTTGCATTGACATCCGCGATCTTTCTTCAAAAGGACAGGATGGCGTCCGGAAAGCCTCATATGACCTGGTGTTCTTTAATCCGCCGTATCAGGTACCGGGGCGGGGCCCTGTGACAAGCAGGGAGGAAGAATCAAGCGAGCTCCTGGAGGCACGGTTTGAAATGCACGGGACACTCGGGGATTTTTTCAGGGCGGCTGACTGGCTCCTTCTCCCGCAGGGTAAAATCGTTCTCGTACAGCGCACATCGCGTTTGCCCGAGGTGATGTGTCAGATGAATATGAATCATATGGAGCCGACCCGGCTCCGGTTTATACATGTCCGCCCGGACAGACAGGCGGGACTATTTATGCTGTGCGGGCAGAAGCATGCACGGGCAGGCGGATTTCAGGTCATGCCGCCGCTGATACTGTATAATGACGGTCGTACCTATTCTGACGAACTTCGGTCAATCTATATGGACGGGGGAGAATAATCATGCTATATCTTGTCGGCACTCCGATCGGGAATCTTTCAGACCTTTCACCGCGTGCGGCAGAGGTTCTTTCATCCGTCGATGCCATTGCCTGTGAGGATACAAGGCGTACCGGGCTTCTTCTTGCCAGCCTCGGAATTAAGAAAAAACTGATCAGCTATCACGAACATAATCGAACGCAGAAGGGGGAAATTCTCCTTTCCATGATGGAAGCAGGTTCGAGCATTGCGCTTGTCTCTGATGCCGGGATGCCGTGTATCTCGGATCCCGGTGAAGAACTTGTCCGCGACTGTGCACAGAGAAATCTGCCTGTCCAGGTAATACCGGGGCCGGTTGCAGGAATTTCCGCGCTTTCCCTGTCCGGTCTTGATTCCAAACGGTTCATTTTCGAAGGATTTCTTCCTGCCGAAGGGAAGGAAAGAAAACAGCGCCTGCAGGAGCTTCTGTATAACAGGCATACTTTCATACTGTATGAAGCACCGCACCGCCTTCTCCGGACGCTTGAGGACCTGGTCTCCATCGGTCTTGGCGAAAGAAAATCGGCCGTTTGCAGGGAACTTACCAAAAAGTATGAAGAGGTTATTCGAATGACAATTTCGGATGCCTTCGCCCATTTTACGGAAACCGCGCCCAGGGGGGAATTTGTTCTGGTTGTAGAAGGAGGAGAACCGCCCTGCCTTGAACCTGTACGGGAACTTACCGATGAAGTCAGGGCATTAAGGGTCAGAGAACTCCTTAAAGACGAATATTCTACGAAAGAAATTTCGCAAATTTTAGCAAAAGAATGGAATGAATCTCGAAAAACAGTATATGCATATATACTAAAAATGATAAACTAAAATCAAAAACAGTATTTGGAGTATGTGATGAAGGCAGATAGGTTAACACCAGGTGAGACCGGGGGGGATTCATCTGGTATTTTTAGGGGGGCCTGTTTTTCGGATTCTGCATCGGCAGACAGGATGCCGTCCATTATGGACGACATGTTCTTCTGCACTTTTTTTGCAGATACAGGAAATCTGACTCTTTTCTTTTTGCACGGACCGGCTGTGCTGACCGCGATGCAGGCAGCGGGGGGCATGGATCTTCCTGCCTTTATACAGTATATCTGCGAGGCTGACAGAGCGGATGCAGCACGAAAGTACAGCCTGTTTTTTACGGAGGCAGCAGCCGGACGGACTGATAAAGTCACTTTCCGGCATTCTTTCATGCCGGAAAAGGGACGATGCCTGTGGCTGCAGGTTTATATGCAGGCTGTCAGCAGGGAAGGCGGCTGTTCTGTCTGGGGGGGCATGATCGACAAGACGCCATCTTCGCCGGAAAGTATTATCACGGAAATCCTGTCAAAAGAGACGGATGAATTTGCGGTATATTATGATGCCGCAAAAGACACCTGTTATCTCAATACGCACCTGATGTGCTTTCTCGGCGTTCCGACAAACCGTATTGAGAATGCAGCAGCCCAAGCTGCAAAATATATCCACCCTGATGATTTTACAGCTTGCAAAAGAGAAGCTGCATTGTTTCTTGCGCATAAAAGGACTTCTTTTTCCAGGGAATTCCGGATTGTTTCTCCGGATAAAAAAGAGGTCTGGCTGCATTCCTGCGGATTCACCGACTTCAATGCAGGCGGGGGTGCCCGGTATATTTCTGGAACTTTTACGGATATCACCGAAAGAAAACAGATTGAACTGCTGCAGCGTGACATTATAGACGGTACTTCGGCCGTTGTATTTGTCGCGGATACTGATAATTCCGTTATCTCTTTTTCGGAAAATATCCGCAGGTTTTTTCCGAAAGCCTGCCTTCATATGCAGGGGAATATACTGGATACGATCAACGGCAATGTCCTTCCGGAGGACAGAAACCGTGTCATCGAACCGATCCGGCAGTTAATGGGAAGTAAATCCGGCAAGTACTCGTGTGAATTCCGTATATTTGCGGATAATGAGATTGTATGGGTTGCAAGCAGGGGCAAATCGTTCTTTGATACATCCCGCCAGTCACATATGATTGTCGGGACAATTTTCAGTCTGGATGACATGAACCATCTGTTCACTGTTTCGGGGGAAACGGGCAGCCGCCATGAAATAACGGATCTGCCTGTAAGGGCCGGTCTCCTGGCTGATACCGAGAGAGTCATTCATGACCGCAACGTGTTTTCAGCCGCACTGATCCTGATTGATATCAGGGAATTCCACACGTTCAATGACCGCTTCGGCAGGGGAATCGGTGATGAAGTGCTGAAGGGAGTCTCCAACAAACTCGCCGAACGGCTCCCGAGCGGCGCAAGTCTGTACCATATCAACACGGACACATTCTGCATTCTTTGGCCCCATGCCTCCAGGGTTCAAATAGACAGGTTCATGAGTTATTCCCAGGAGGAGAGCAAGAATCCTCTTTTGATCGGAAAAGAATATATTTATATCACATACTGTATGAGCGGGGCTTTGTTCCCTTCCTGCGGCAGTTCGGCGGATGAACTGCTTCTGAATGCCGAAATTACGCTTCATAAGGTTAAGCAGGAGAAGCGGGCAAGGTACGCGATTTTCTCGCTTTCCGACAAAAAGGAGATGACGGAAAAGCTTGACTTCGAGCTCCAGCTGGCCAGGTCAATTCGAAATGCACATGATAATTTCCTCCTATATTACCAGCCCCTTGTATCGGCTTCGGGAGAAAAGCTTATCGGCGCTGAAGCCCTTCTGCGCTGGCTGTCACCGGCACGCGAAATCATCAGCCCCGAAAAAGTCATTGCGGGCCTTGAAGCAACCGGGCATATGGATAACGTCGGTGCATGGGTTCTTGAACAGGGAATCCTCCAGTGCCGGGTATGGCTTGACTCCGGTGCCGATTCCTGCTTTTTCATGCATATCAATATTACTGCGGAAGATCTTATGCGCCCGAAATATGCGTCTAACGTGCTTTCCCTTCTAAGGAAATATGCACTGAGTCCTGAAAACCTCATACTGGAAATTACGGAATCCTCCCTGATGAAAAGTTTTGAGACATGCAGAAAAAATCTGGTGAAGCTCCGTAATGCGGGTGTTCGTATTTCGCTCGACGATTTCGGAAGCGGCTATTCCTCCCTGAATTATTTACGGGAACTGCCTGTTGACGAAGTCAAAATAGACCGCGCCTTTATCGAAGATGTGCAGAAGGACCAGTACAACCATTCCTTCATATCGGCGATTGTCCTTCTGGCTCACAGCATCTCTGCGGATGTCTGCATAGAAGGGGTAGAAAGCCATGAGCAGGCTGATACGGTACGGGCGCTAGAGGCCGATGTGTTCCAGGGTTACTATTTTGGAAGACCTGTCCCGTCAGTTGAATTCGAAACGCGTTACTTTCTGAATCAGCCGGCGATTTTTTGAAGATTTCACTGCCTGCTGATATATGTAATTTTGATTTGTAAACAGGCGCCCTTTTCGCTATAATTACTGGATATGCAGAAAATCCATAAAGGGGGCCTTCTCATGACCGAAAAGAAGCCGTATTACATCACAACACCGATTTATTATCCGTCAGGCAATCCGCACATCGGGCATTGCTATACGACACTTGCCTGCGACTGCCTTGCCCGATACAAGCGAATGCAGGGTTTTGACGTGATGTTTTTGACAGGCACGGATGAGCATGGTCAGAAAATTGAAAAGAAAGCTATAGAAAATGGCGTCACCCCGCAGGAATATGTGGATGTGATCGTAGCCAATTTCAAAAAGCTTTGGGAACGTATCGGAATATCCTATACGCGTTTTATCCGGACTACCGATGATTATCATGTGGAATCCGTCCAGAAGATTTTTAAGGAGCTCTATGACAGGGGCTATATCTATAAGGGTGAATATGTCGGCAAATATTGCAGGGAATGTGAAGCTTTCTGGACGGAGAGCCAGCTTTCCGAAGGCAAATGTCCTGAATGTCACCGCGATGTCAGTGATGCGAAGGAAGAAGCATACTTCTTCAAAATGTCTGCATTTTCCGACAGGCTTGAAGCGCTGCTTACGGACGAAGAACGATGCTTTCTCGAGCCTGCTTCCCGCGTAAACGAGATGGTGAACAATTTCATCAGACCGGGGCTGGAAGACCTGTGTGTGTCGAGAACCAGCTTTAAATGGGGCGTCCCGGTTTCCTTCGACGAAAAGCATGTTGTTTATGTCTGGATTGATGCGCTTTCGAACTATATCACGGCTTTGGGCTACAAGAACAGTAAATATGATGATTTTGACAGGTACTGGCCTGCGGATGTCCACATGATGGCCAAGGAAATCGTACGGTTCCACTCCATGATCTGGCCGGCAATGCTCATGGCACTTGACCTGCCGCTTCCGAAGAAGATATACGGACACGGCTGGATAACTTTCAACGGCGCCAAGATGAGCAAATCCCTCGGTAATGTGATAGATCCGTTTGTGCTTGCAGACCGCTATGGTGTTGATGCGCTGCGTTATGACCTGCTGCGGGAAATGCCGTTTGGTTCCGACTGCGCTTTTTCTAACGAAATGATGATCCAGCGTATTAACAGCGACCTTGCGAACGATCTGGGCAATCTTGTCTCGAGGACGGTTGCCATGGCTCTCAAGTATTTTGGCGGGACACTGCCGGCGGAACGTGAGGCCGGACCTGCTGACGAAGAACTGCTTTCCATGGCTGAAGCATTGAAACCGATCGTCGAAGAGAATTTTGAAAACTTTCATTTCTCCGTAGCGCTTTCCGAGATTTTTAAGGTGGTTTCACGTGCAAATAAGTATATCGACGAAACGGCTCCCTGGATTCTCGCTAAGGATGAATCAAAGAAAGCCCGTCTCGCCGCGGTTCTTTATAACCTTCTTGACACAATCCGCATCCTTTCAACGCTTCTCTCACCCGTAATGCCGTTTTCAACTCCCGAAATCAACAGACAGATCGGGGCAAAGGCTGAAGATGTAGTCTGGGACAATGCGGGGAAGAGGGGTATCCTGGCTCCTGATGCAACGGTTGTTAAAGGCGATGTTCTTTTTCCGAGGATTGACCTCGAGAAAGAAATTGAAGAACTCAACGCTATGCTTGGCACACCCGCACAGCCGGAAGCACCGTCTGTTGAGACAAAGCCGGAAATTACCTTTGATGATTTCACCGGGGTTGATATGAAGGTTGCAAAAGTCATCTCCTGTGAAAAGGTTAAAAAATCGGACAAGCTTCTCTGTTTCCAGCTTGATGACGGCATGGGCGGAAGACAGGTCCTGTCGGGGATTGCCGAATATTATAAGCCCGAGGACCTAGTGGGCAAAAATGTGATCCTTGTCGCCAATCTGGCTCCGAGGAAGATCCGCGGACTTGAATCCTGCGGCATGCTCCTGTCCGCTGAAACCCCCGAGGGCGGTTATCGCCTCCTTACCGTGGACGGTGACGCCAAACCCGGCGCAGGGGTGTCCTGATGGCCCTGATCGACACACATGCCCATCTTTCTGACGAACGTTACGCGGAGGACCTCGACGAGGTCCTTCTGCGCGCCAGGGAGGCGGGACTTACGAAAATAATCCTGGCCAGTGCCGCCATGGACGACAGCCGTGATTCAATCCGTATTGCCGCGGGGAAAAACTCCGCGGAACTGGAGCTTTGGTGCATGGTTGGCGTTCATCCGCACGATTCTGACAAATATACGGACGAAACGCATGATCAGCTGCGAAGTTGGCTCTCTGACCGTGTGCGGAACCGTATAGTCGCGTTGGGTGAAATCGGTCTTGATTATTTCTATGACCTTTCTCCGCGCGATATTCAGCGGCAGGTGTTCAGGAGGCAGCTCGACCTTGCCTTTGAGGCAGATATACCGATTGTTCTCCATGAAAGGGATGCGGTAATGGACACGCTGATCATCCTCGAGGAGTATCACAGGGCAGGGCGCCTGAAATCCGTACCCGGCGTTGTCCACTGTTTCTCAGGCAGCGAAGAGGTAGCGGAAAAACTGCTGTCGTACGGCTTCTACCTCGGATTTGACGGTCCCGTCACATTTAAAAACAGCAAACGGGCTCCGTATGTGATCAGCATGACTCCCGCTGACCGGCTTCTGATCGAGACGGACAGTCCATACCTGACGCCGGTCCCTTTCCGCGGGCATAGAAATGAACCGTGTTATGTAAAATATGTTCTTGAGAAGATGGCGGAAATTAAAGGGGTATCCCCGGAAATCATGGCGGAAGCCACGATGGAAAACGCATGCCGGCTTTTCGGAATATAGGATTTCAAAAATTTTTTCAAAGCAGGAAAATTACCTGTTGACAAGACAAAGCGTTTTCGGTATACTTCCTAATGCGCTCCAGAGAGAGCGGTTCCAGTTTTAACCGGGAGCATAGCTCAGCTGGGAGAGCATCTGCCTTACAAGCAGAGGGTCACAGGTTCGAGCCCTGTTGTTCCCACCATAATGGCGCAGTAGTTCAGTTGGTTAGAATGCCAGCCTGTCACGCTGGAGGTCGAGGGTTCGAGCCCCTTCTGCGTCGCCATAACAGACGGTCCATACGGACCGTTTGCTATATGCCCAGATAGCTCAGTCGGTAGAGCAGGGGACTGAAAATCCCCGTGTCGTTGGTTCGATTCCGACTCTGGGCACCAGAAAGACCGCAGATGTTATGCACCTGCGGTCTTTTCTTTCTGTTTGCGTAATTTTAAATTTGACAGGTATCACAAAATTCTAAAAGAATGTACCCGTGCTTTTTTGGACGTGTATACATCCTCCGTCCTGTTCATATAGCAGGCGAATTGAGGTATAATAATTATTCAGACGTTTTTGTCTGACAGTTCCAAGTCTATCGTAAATACAGGAGGAATCGATCAAATGATTGAAAAACCATATGCACACTCCAAAGAAGAGGTGGTATTATCCCTGTCCTCAGACAGCGAAAAGGGCCTGTCTTCAGCAGAGGCGCAGAAGAGACTGCTCGAATATGGGCTGAACACGCTCGGAGAAAAGAAGCAGACACCGTTATGGAAACGCTTCCTGCAGCAATTTGCAGATGCCATGGTGTTGATCCTGATCGCGGCAGCCGTGCTTTCCGCTTTCATGGCGATTCAGGAAGGCGGATTTGAAGGCTGGATAGACGTTATTGTCATTCTTGCAATTGTTATTATCAATGCCGTCCTCGGCGTATATCAGGAAGGAAAGGCCGACCAGGCGATTGCAGCCCTTAAGAGGATGAGTTCCCCGCAGTCAAAGGTTATCCGTGACGGCAGGCAGGTTTTGATCCCTTCCGATCAGATTGTTCCCGGCGATACGGTTATACTTGACGCCGGCGACCTCGTTGCTGCCGATATCCGTCTGGTATGGCAGAGCTCGCTGAAAGTGGAGGAGGCTTCGCTTACCGGCGAATCGGTCCCGGTTGAAAAGGACGCCGACGTTGTTTTGCAGGAGGACTGCGGACTCGGAGACCGCGACAATATGCTGTTTATGGGCACTGCCGTCACATACGGCCGTGCAAGAGGTGTGGTTGTCGGAACGGCAGATAAGACGGAACTTGGTAAAATCGCTGCAAAACTTCAGAATATAGATGAATCCGTTACGCCCCTTCAGAGGAACCTTACCAGCCTCGGCAAGGTGCTCGGCATTGTCTGCATTGCCGTCTGCATTATTGTGTTTGCCGTGGATGTGTTTGTCCAGCATGAACCCTGGAACGAAGCTCTTATGACCGCAATCAGCCTTGCTGTTGCTGCAATCCCGGAAGGCCTGGCAGCGGTTGTTACCATCGTTCTTTCCATCGGTATGACCCGCATGGCTTCAAGAAATGCAATAGTAAGAAAACTCCTTGCCGTTGAGACACTCGGCTGCGTCGACGTGATCTGTTCGGATAAGACCGGAACACTCACGCAGAATGAAATGACAGTTACCACATTATATGACGGGTCATCCGTTTATACCGTTTCGGGAATCGGATACTCCCCGGAGGGTAAAATTACTTCTGATGACGGCAGTCCTGCGGACATCGGAGGGGTCCTTGAGAGACTTCTTCTTTCCGGTGTGCTTTGCAGCGATGCCGTAACGACACCTAAGGAAGACGGGCGGTATACATGCATCGGTGACCCGACAGAGGCTGCCCTTGTCGCAGTCGGAGGCAAGGCGGGGTTTACCCGCGATGACCTGAACGTGAAGTATCCGCGTGTGACAGAACTTCCTTTTGATTCTGACCGTAAGATGATGACTACATACCATCCCAACATCGAAGAAGGACGGACCGTCTCCTTCACAAAGGGCGCGCCGGATATTATCCTCGACCGCTGTATTTCCATTCTCACACCTGCGGGTGTCGTGCCGCTGACGGATGCAAGGCGCGCAGAAATCCTTGCCGTCAACAATTCTTTTGCCAAACGCGCACTGCGCGTACTGGCATTTGCCTACCGTACCCATGTCACGGATGAAGGAACCCCTTCAGCAACCTTTGATCATGAAGCCGGCCTTATTTTCCTTGGTCTTATGGGAATGATTGACCCTGCCCGTACTGAGGCCAAAGATGCGATTGCTGTCTGCAAAGAGGCTGGAATCCGTGCGGTTATGATCACCGGTGACTATAAGGACACGGCCGTTGCGATTGCACGTGACTTAGGGCTGATGACGGAAGGATTCGGCAGCCTTTCCGGAGCGGAACTCGACAAGGTTTCCGACGAGGATATGACGAAGGTTTGCGAGACGACGGCTGTATACGCACGTGTTTCACCCGACCATAAGGTGCGTATTGTTTCGGCACTGCAGAAAGATGACCATATCACGTCAATGACCGGTGACGGCGTAAATGACGCCATGGCCCTGAAAAAGGCCGATATCGGCGTTGCCATGGGAATTACAGGTACGGATGTTGCCAAGAACTCGGCAGATATGATTCTCACTGACGACAACTTTGCCACGATCGTCCATGCCATTGAAGAGGGGAGAATCATTTACAGCAATATCCGCAAATTCGTCGGATTCCTTCTTTCCTGCAATGTCGGTGAAATCCTGGTTATTTTTATTATCTCTCTGATTCCTTCAAGCCTGATTCCGAATATAGCTGTACCCCTCACTGCAATACAGCTTCTCTGGCTGAACCTTGTAACGGATAGTTTTCCGGCGCTTGCCCTTGGGAAAGAAAAAGGGGAGCCGGATATCATGAAGCAGCCGCCGAGAAAAAAATCGGAATCAATCATTAATGCGCAGATGAAGACAAGCATTGCCGTACAGAGTCTTGCAATTTTTACCGCCGTTTTTGTATCATTTGTCCTGGGACTTGAGGTGTTTTTTGCCGGCGCGGGCTCGCACGAAGCCATTTTAGGCGGAGCAAGGACGATGGCATTTGCTACCCTTATCCTGGCGGAACTTCTTCGTGCTTACAGTGCAAGGTCGGAACGTGTCAGCGTATTCAAGCTCGGACTATTTACAAATAAGTCGATGAACCTGGCCGTAGGTTTTTCCACTGTGCTCCTGCTGGCAGTCATTTATATTCCCGGGGTGAATGTAATTTTCGACAATATTGCGCTCCCGGCTGTAACATGGATTCCAATCCTGCTGCTTGCACTGCTTCCCTTTGCTGCGACGGAGATTTACAAGGCAATCAAGTATTAAAGTCTAATTGGAAATCTGCGGTGCCATTTGCCCCGCAGATACTTGCATGCCGCTGATCGGTATGATAGAATTGAACGGATTTAAGAAAAGAAATGTATTTGTAGCTGGAGGCTTAATAAATGGATGTTTTAGCAATCGTCCTTGCGGCAGTAGATATTTTGATTTGCATTGTACTTGTTGTTTTAGTAGTTTTCCAGGAAGGAAATGACAAGGGCATGGGAATTATCGGCGGCGGAGCAGATACGTTCTTCGGAAAAGAGAAGGGCAGAAGCATCGATGCCAAGCTGAAGAAATTCACATCTCTGCTTGCAATTCTTTTTGCGGTGATTACTGTTGTACTTTATCTGATTCTCGCAAGAGGGTATTAATCCTGATTTCAATTCATATGTTATCCGGATATCGGCCTGACAGCATGCAGGCCGATATTTTTTTGAAACATTCTTCACGCTGCAATTGGTATAATGTATTTGGGAACCTGCTTGAAACATAAAAGCAGGATGAGGTTACATGCCATGAAAAGAGACAATTCGAAGCATTCAGGCCGAGGAAAAAGCAAACCATTTCCTGTATACAGGGGTGCCCGCAGAAACGAAGCCGGGGCATCAGCAGGACGTCCGGCCAGACGGCCTTCACGCAGTCCTGCCGGCGCCGATTTGCCTCCGGTTTCTGAAAATGTGCCCCGCGGTCCTCACGCACTCCTCAATCAGTGCGTCGGCATCCTGCGTGAATCAGGATTTGACGGATATGTCGAACCGGATATCGGGTACGACATTACGCAGTACGGCCGGATCCTTATCCATGCACGCGATCTGAACGGCGCGCCGTTCGGAATGAAAGTAATTTGTGAAATTTTGAACCCGCAGGCATCCGGCGGGAATTACGAAGGCAAAATAGTTGAAGTCCTCGGTGACCCCGGCAGAAGTGATGTTGCCATCCTCTCCATTCTGCGCCAGTACGGTCTTTCTCCTTCGTTCCCTGAGGCAGTAACGGAAGAAGCAGAGAAGTTCCCGGTCAGCCCGGCAAACGAGGATTTGGAGCATGCACTCGCCGCAGGACGCAGGGATCTGCGTACGCTCCGTACAATCACGATGGACGGTGAAGATGCAAAGGACCTTGACGATGCGATTTCCATTGAGAAGCTCCCCGGGAAAGGGTACCGGCTTTTTGTTCATATAGCAGACGTGTCCCAATATGTCAGGGAGGCCACGGCACTCGATGACGAGGCCCGGCTGCGCGGAACCAGCGTGTATCTTGTCGACCGTGTTATCCCTATGCTTCCGCCGCGACTGTCCAACGGACTGTGCAGCCTCAATCCCAACACCCCGAGACTCGCACTGACCGCGGCAATGACCGTTGACTATAACGGGGATGTCGTTGACGGAGACCTGTATGAAAGCATCATTGAAAGTGATGCGAGGACCTCATATACCGAGGTGTACGGAGTACTGTTTGAACAAAAATATCTTGAACGGTATTCCGATTTTATCCCGATGTTTGAGACGATGAAAGAACTGAAGGACATCCTGTCCGCCAAACGTGAAAGACGGGGAGCACTTGATTTCAATTTTCCGGAGACGCATGTAGATCTTGACGAAGAAGGGAAGCCCCTTTCTGTTTATGCGTATCCGATCAATTATGCCAACGGGATTATTGAAGAATTCATGATACTGTGCAATGAGTTTGTCGCATCACGTTTTTATGCCGAAAAATATCCATTTGTGTATCGTGTGCATGAAGATCCGGATCCGATAAAAATTGCAGATTTCATGCATGTAGCCAAACTTTTCGGAGCTGTGTCCGGAACAAAGGGAAAACCGACGCCGCGCATGCTTTCAAGCCTGATGAAACAGATTGAGGATGAACCGTATGCGCCGGCACTGTCGCAGATCCTTCTGCGCTCGCTGGCCAAAGCAAGGTACAGTGAAGAGAATCTCGGTCATTTCGGACTCGCATCCGAGTGCTACTGCCATTTTACGTCCCCGATCCGCAGATATCCCGACCTTTATATACACAGGATTATTAAAAGCTTTCTTCATGAAGAAAACCGGAAGGCATATTTCAAAACACAGGTTACTGATGTCAGCGATCACAGTTCGGTTATGGAACGCAATTCCATGGATGCGGAACGTGCAACCGTGAGCCAAAAAGTTGCCGAATACATGAGCCGGCACATCGGGGATTTATATGAAGGTATCATTTCGAGTATTTTCCATGGAGGTATTTTTGTGCAGCTCGCGAGTACCGTCGAGGGGATGATTCCTTTCCGGACAATGAACGACTATTTTGAATTTGAGGAAAAGCGCCTTGAAGCACGGGGAAAAACATCCGGGCAGGTATACAGGATCGGTGATAAAGTGCAGGTGAAGGTTGTTAACAGCGACTGTATCCTGCGGCGCGTCGATTTTGAACTGGCGGAAAAAATAGACGGAGGAAGACGGAAAGTACGGGATACCGCAGGCATAAAAAAAGATGCCGTTAAGGGCATCTCGAAAGGCAGTGCGAAAGCAAAAGGGACGGCGCATGGAAAAGCAAGGAAAACGAAGAAGGAAAAGCGCTGAAATTATTCCCTGACGCGGTAAGGCTCGAGCGTTTTGATAAGATCCTCGCAATTGTCGGAATGAATTTCAAGGTTGATCGGACGCTGCAGTTCAAGGCTGAAGATGCCCATTATGGACTTGGCATCAACGACATATCGGCCGGAGGAAAGATCTACATCATATGGAAAAGAATTTACCGCATGAACAAAATCCTTTACATCCGTGATAGATTTGAACTGCACTGTAAAGCGAACCATAACGCTACCTCCCAGTTGGTAAAAGAAGATTTATTGCAGGACATCTGATGAATGTCTCATGAAATATAAGTTTATCACAGGCACATGGCATGTCAATCTGACTTGAATCAAAATAATACGTACAGGAGAATAGAAATTTGTCTGACTTATCTAATAAACAACCAAACAGGAACAGAAAATCACATGAAGGACCTTATACCGTTACTTTTCAGACACTCGGATGCAAGGTGAACCGCTATGAGACGGATGCCGTACGGCAGGCTTTTGCAGCAAAGGGATTCCGGGTTCTTGACGATTCCGAGGATGCCGATATTTTTGTAATCAATACCTGCACTGTGACGGCGGAGGCGGATCGGAAATCGCGCCAGATGATACGACGTGCCAGGAGGAGAAATCCGGCGGCTATTGTCGTCGCGATGGGATGTCAGGTAGAACTGCTGAAAAGTGCATCCGAGGCGGATGTTTCCATCGGTACGCAGAACAGAATTACTGTCGTTGACAAAGTCCTTGAAAGGCTTGGCCCGGTATCTTCTTCAGAATCCTGCGCAGATGCACTTACGGCAGCAAAAGCGGTTCGGTCCGAAGATGCTCCGGGCAGCCCTGCGGATAGCCCGGAGCATCCGCGGTATCAGGAGTTCGGCCCTGTCCTCTCGCAGGAAGAGACTCGAGCCTATATAAAAATAGAAGACGGATGCAATAACTTCTGCAGCTACTGCATCATTCCGTATGCACGCGGCCGTGTCGTCAGCCGCGCGCCCGAAGACGTTATCCGGGAAGCAAATGAACTTGCTTCCCGCGGATTCCATGAAATTGTACTGACGGGTATTCATATCTGTTCATTCGGGAAAGACAGAGGGGAAGACATTTCCGCGCTGGCGGATCTTCTTGATGAACTCGACCGGATCCCGCAGATTCACCGTATACGGCTGGGTTCGCTGGAGCCGAATTCACTGACCGAAGATTTTATCATCCGGATCTCCGCGATGCGGAAAATTTGTCCGCACTTTCACATATCGCTCCAGAGCGGATCGGACGGTGTCCTTCACAGAATGAACCGCAGGTATGGCGCGGCGGAATACCGAACCTGCATATCAAATATCCGCAGATATTTCCCCGGAGCAGCAATCACGACGGATGTCATTGTCGGATTTCCGACAGAAACGGACGAAGAGCATCTGGAGAGCCTCCGCTTTTGCCGGGAAATGGCTTTTTCCCGTATTCATGTTTTTCCTTTTTCTGAACGGAAAGGCACAAAGGCGGCAGAATTATCCCCGAAGGTTCCGCCGGAAAAGAAGACGGACAGACGGGATGAATTCCTTCTGCTTTCGGAGGAACTGTCTGCTCTGTTCTGCGGTTCCCTGGTCGGGAAGACGACTGCCGTGCTCCTGGAGACAAAGGATGATGACGGAGGCATGGCAGGATATACGGCGGAATATGTGCGCGTCCGCGTAAAATCGGAGCCGGATATTTCCCAGGGAATGGAAGCCAAGGTATTTATTGATTCTTTTGCGGATGGGGAGCTTTTCGGGAGGATTACCTCAAAAAGCTCAGTCTGAGTTTGTGTGCATTCAATTAAAACATGGTACAATGATAGAGAACAGTCGTTCTCTCTATTTCTTTTTTCCGGGAGGTGTTCTGATGGTTGATTCTGAGACTGCAAGATTTTCCTTCAACATGGACAAGTCGGAAGACGTTCGTGAATTGATGACATTTGTCCTTTCTGCACTGCAGGAGAAGGGCTATAATCCGATTAACCAGCTTGTAGGTTATTTTATGTCGGGAGACCCTACATACATTACAAACCACAAAGGCGCGCGCGGTATTATCCGACGTATTGAGCGGGATGAACTGCTGGAAGTGATTGTAAGGGAATACTGCCAGAACCTGAAATAATTGCTGAGGCATATGAACACGGGGTTTTTATGGGAAGAGTCATGGCAATTGATTTTGGAACTCGGCGGATCGGGGTGGCTCTCAGCGATACGCTGCGTCTGACCGCGCAGGGATTCGAGACAATTTCCTGGAATGGTCTGGACAGCCGTTATGCGATCGACCGGCTCAGACAGATTATTTCCGAGAAGGATGTCACCGAAATTGTCATCGGACAGCCCAGAAGGACAGACGGTGCTGACAGTGAATCCCAGAGAAAGGCACAGAGTTTCGGTGCGGATCTTTCAATGGAGTCAGGAATTGCGCCGGTGTATATGGATGAACGTTATACCACGGTAATTGCTTCAAGATATCTTCTTGAAGCCGGTGTTTCCGGCAGGGATAAGAAGAAGGTTGTAGATCAGGTGGCAGCTGAAATCATTCTGCGCGAGTATCTGGAAAGTCATCGCACCGTGAAGTGATTCATGCTATAATAAATCAGGTTTTGTCAATTTTTACTCATGACTAAACAAAAATTCAACTGCGCGTGGGCGCAACAGGAGGAAAAATATGTTTTTTGAAGATTGCGGCTGCGGATGCAGTCATGGTGAGTGCTCGGACGACTGCTCTGCTGAAGGCAGCGAAGAGCAGGCCATTATCACGATGGTTGATGCCGAGACAGGTGAAGAGTATCAGTTTGCCGTTGTTGACGATTTCGAGTTCAAGAACCAGGCTTACTGCGTACTTGTAACGGTCGACGAGGAAGAGCCTGAGCTTGTCATTACAAAAGTAGTTCAGCTTGAGGGCGACGAAGAAGGCCTGATGAGCCTTGACGAAGACGAAGCTGATGAAGTGTATGCCGAGTACGACCGTCTTTGCGAAGAAGCGGATATCGATGATGAAGACGACGCAGACACGGAAGAGTAAGTCTGACCGTAAATCTCAGACTTCATTAGGACTCAATAAGGCGGATGATGCCCTTGCCGTTATACGCGACGCGTCTAACGGCAAGGAGTATTTTCTCTCGATCATTGATTCCTTTTCTTTATCCGGCAGGGATTATGTTGTCATGTATAATTATGAACCGGATGACGGCAATCATGCAGATCCGGAGCTTGTTATCATGCGCACTGAATTTGCCCGCACCGGTGACCAGCATTTCTTTTCGATCAAAGACAGGCACGAATTGGATAATGCTTTTAATTTATTTATGAGCCGCTTTTCTTCTTCCGCAACAAAGGAAGGGTTCAGATTATGAGCAGGCCGCATCCCGTACGAATAAGAACTTTTACAGTGCCGCTCGCAGGAGTGGCACTATATTATTTTGCCCAATTTGCGGCAGTTTACGTCTGCCTTGGCCTGTTTGGCCTTTATGACGGCAGGGCGGTATACGACACCCGTTACGGCACATATATGGTGATTCTTTCCGCGATCATGTGCGCCTTTCTTTCTGTCTGGCTCTCTTCGTTCGCCGGTGCAGGGTGGAGGACCGTGAGAAAAGACAGGCTGTCAGGAGAACAGGCACTATCGACTGTTCCTATCGCACTTGGCATGCTCGGGCTGATCAATCTGTATATGATCGGCGTTCAGCTTCTGGCTGAAAGTTCCCCGTTCCTTAACAGCCTTTTGAACGAATATCAGAAAAACGTATCCGTTCCGGCAACGATCACGGGCTTTGAAGCCATACTGGCCGGCATTGGAACCGGTATACTGATCCCGGTGGTTGAGGAATTTGTTTTCCGCGGCATTATCCTTGGCGAATTCCTCTCCACGATGAAGCCTGATATTGCTGTCCTGTTATCCGCGCTCATTTTCGGCATGATGCATATGCAGCCTGTGCAGGTAGGATATGCACTGATCTGCGGAATGATTCTCGGATATGTCTACCTGTTTACAAACAGTATTTTTACATCAATAGCCGTTCATTCCTTATTTAATCTGCTTGGAGGCGTTTTGCCGCCGCTCCTTTCGAATAATCAGTATGGCGCCCTTGCTCAAATTGAGCTGTATTGTATACTTATCGGCATTTTCTGTGTCCTGTACCTGAATAGAGGCTACAGGAAAAAGAAAATTCAAGAGGGATAAACATGCTGCATTTGCCTGAGCGAATCCATAAAAGACCTTTTGTTGTGGCCGTAATCGTACTGGTTTCCATTGTGACGGTATCGGCAGTGCTGATATTTGCCCTGGGACTTTTTGGTGCTGATTCCGATTTGCCCGCTGTCCAGGTTTATGCTTCTGAAGAAGGGGCGGACGTAAACGGTGTCGGTGTGAATATGTCATATATGCCGACGTCAAACCTGATCACGAATCCATCATTTGAAGATCTCCAGTATGACCAGACATATACCGTATCCGGAGCATCTTCGAATGCCGTCTATGTTCTGTCTGACAGTACGTCAGACACCCTTTACAGTGATGACTGCTTTAACGGCGGAGCGATCCGGATCATGTCCCTCGATGCAGACGGAGCTCTTGTTTCCAAGCTTCAGTCCACGGTTACTGATTTTGAGATGAATCAGCTGGGCCTCTGGAACGCTCTGGATACCCCGGAAGGAACAAGCGGGGACCAGGTCATTACCTCGGCGGCGTCTTCCTCAAGCGTAACGGTAACGGCAGGAACGAAGGGGCTGCTGATTTCGGATGCGGCATCCTCTTCGCCAACTGTCGTCCAGCTGAACATTGCTGATGATTTTGTCGGAATATCCTGCATTTCCGACCGTTTTTTTGCCGTTACGAAATCAGGAACATTTGTTACATCTTCTGACGGAAAAACCTGGAACTCCTTTTCTCCGTCTTCTCCGGCTTCTTCCATACATACGGTAACTTCCCTCGGAAAGACAGGAGTAGCAGCCGGGGACGCAGGCGAGATCCTGATTCTGTCGGACGGAATCGTCACAGGTATTCCCTCCGTGTCGGCTCAGTCATTTCTGACATCCTGCAGCGACGGGAACACACTGATCCTTGCAGGTACGGGCGGGACGGCTGTTACGTCTTCCAACGGTATTTCTTACCGTGAACTGGGCGCGGATGAACTGCCTGTTTTCGAAAGCACACCGGAGTGGGTTTCCTCCGACTGCCTCAACGGGAAATATGTCCTCGGCGGCGACAAAGGGCAGATTGCTGAAGGGGAATATTCTGCGGCATCCGACAGATTCGTCTTTACTGCACACCAGGCAAAGGATGTACACGGCAGCCCGATTCAGATCCGTAAAATGATGCTGGTTCCGTCCGGTGAAATGATCATCCTCGATACATCAGGTTCCCTGTACTGTTCCGACAGTGACGGGGACGTCTGGAAAACACTTTCGTCTGCCTCGCTTACATCCATTGATTCCATGGGACTGACGTCCAACGGAAAGATCATTTTTTCACAGGGACTGGCTTCCCAGACCACGCAGCTTTATACCTGCATTACCTTTGAAGATATCCAGAGTGAAGAAGTTCTTCAGGCAGGGGATATGTGTTTCCTGCAATATCTGGCTCCGTCTGAAACCGGAAACGTGTCTGATGCCGCAGATATGTGGCAGAGCTTTGGAAATTCGACAGATATCGAAACCCAGGATAATACACCGTCCGGAGGCGGGATGTCTTCGATCCGGCTTGTCGGGGGCGCAACGGATGCTGCGGATGAACCGCACTATATTTCACAGGTAATTTCCGCAGCCGGTGAATCACCTTTTCAGAATGGTCCGTTCTATCAGGTGAAAGCCTGGCTCAAACAGGACGGTATAGACAACGGAGAAGTAATGGCGTGGATTTCCGGCAATTTCACATCCGTGGGAACAACATTTACAGATGTCGGCGGAGGCTGGCGCCAGTACACATACACATTTGCGCTGCCATCTGAAGCATCCGGCAAAAACACGGGAGAAGTTCGTTTCAATATCGGGTTTATCGGTACCGGTGAATTGAGTATTGACAAGGTTTACCTCGGACTTCAAAGCAATTCCGATAAAAATATCCCGGACGATTTCCTGTCAGCGGTATCCGAAATATCGCCCTCCGTGATCCGGCTTGCAAATGTCGGAATCGGCCAGTTCGGCGTCCCGTCGGGTGCCTGGCTGCTTTCAAGCGGAAATGACGGGCTGACGGTTGACAGCAGCAGCGTGACAGTATCCGGCTGTGATTCGCTGGAGTCGTCGCTGCGCCTGGTACGCGATGCAGAAGCATGTCCGTGGCTTGTTATCGGATCCGGGGCGGATAAGACGACTGTTGAAAATCTTATTGAATACCTTTGCGGCAGTCTGTCGGATCCGTACGGCAAAGTTCGTATTGAGAACGGAACATCCTTCCCGTGGAGCATGCAGTTTGACAGGATCTTCATTGAGATCTCTGATGCAAACGGCATATTTTCAACGGACCTTCAGCGCGGAGCATATGTTGATTACATGATTAAGGTCATTTCATCATCCCCGTACTATGTGGATATGAAAGACAAGATTTATTTTCTTGACGGAATGAATTACGACGGCGGCACAATGCTTTCACAGGCGGACTATCACACAAGCAGCCTGCGTATATCGAACCTCAACGAAACGGAACTTCAGGTTGTGCCGTTTGATTCTGCCGTCTCTGCCGGATACGATTCCTATTTTGATTCCATTCCCCGCAGTCCTTCGGGAACAAACAAAGATTACGGCGAATGGATCTGCTCTGCTTCACTGGACATTTTCAGCATGAGTCCGACGGATGGTTCCGAATCATTCCCTGAAGGGGAGGTAACGGCCGCACATTGTGCCGTGATGCTGCTTTCTGATCTGGGAGACCATACATATACCGTTATGGCGGATCTTCCGGTCAGCAGGAAAGCTTCGTATGCAGATACCGACCTGCAGTTCTCCACAAACGGAACCACAGCGGCGGAAAAGCTGCTTTCTGCAAAAAACAACGAAACGCTGCTGGCAGCTGCTGCCTTCCTGCAGGACGTCCCCGCAGGGAAGTCTTCAAAGATTGTAACCAGCCTTCCGGCATCGACGGGCGGGGCTGCGGACACACAGACAGCGAACAATTTGCAGGAAGATGGCCTCAAAACTTATGCATTTATGGATAAGAGCACAATTCATCTGGTTGCTGCAAACATATCAGACAAACCGAAGGCTTTTCTTCTCAAGGCGGGATGGTCCCTGAAAGGTGATTCTCTGCGCCGTTATGCGAGTGACGGAAGTCTTATCGAGGAGACGGTGCTGGGGCAGGGCGGAAACCGCATCAATCTTCTTCCCGGCCAGGTTATTGTCGCAGAAATTACTGTAAGATAGCCTGTCACGCAGGAGCAAAAAAAACCTGAAAATCCTCTGGACATACGACGTATCATCCGTTATAATTATCTAGCGTTTGGGTGGTTAGCTCAGCTGGTTAGAGTACTTGATTGACATTCAAGGGGTCGTTGGTTCGAGCCCAATACTACCCACCAGACGAAACCCCGGCAGCATTTGCTGCCGGGGTTTATTTTTCGCTCAAGAATAAGCATGCATTTGGACCTTTCTTCAAAAGTACGCATTACATTTTTCAATTCCTGCTGTGCTATAATAAAAACAGATATTTTTATAATATCTATATTGAAGGAGGTGTGCAGAATGATTTGCCCTAATTGTGCCGCTGAACTATTGGACGATTATACTTTTTGCCCGCTGTGCGGAAACAGACTGCCTGCGGAGGGGGATCAGAATGCAGATGTATCTGCATTTGAGGAGTCGGGAAAAATCACGGAACCGGCTGGTACTTCAGCAGCTGAACCCGCAGCTGCGTATAATGCCGCTTCACCAGAATTAACGCAGACAATGCCTTCTTCAACTTTTATCAGCGAGCCGCATGCTGATATTCCGAAATCCCGGGAGAATGATATTTTTGATGCACCGGCCGCTCCTGTTATTGCCCCAGCCCCTATGCGTCCGGGCTCGTTGTCTGCGGAGGCGGTACGCGCAGACCGGCCTTATGCAGCAGCTCCTGCGGTTCAGACACCGGCACCTGCCGGTACAACCGGAACCAAGCCGGTCGCTCCGTTTATTCCCAAAGAATATAAACCGCTTACTACGGCTGGAACTTTCTGGTTTTTTATCCTCACATGTATTCCGGTTGTCGGACTCATCTGCCTGCTGGCTTTTGCATTCGGTGGAAAGAATAAGAACAAGAAGAGCCTTTCGAGAACAATTCTGATCTACTGGTTTATCCTTCTCCTGATTCTTTGTGCAGGCTTCGGTGTTTCTTTCCTGTTGTACAGGGATTTGCTCATAAATCTGTTCAACGGACAGAATTGGATTGATTTAGCTCGTTTTCTGTCACAAACGTTCCTTAATAGTTAATCTGTCGCAAAGCGGCAAGCATTCTGCCATATACGCGTACAAAGACTGTAACATTGTTACGATACAATCAAGCTGTAGTGTGTGGTTTTTCCATCACTGCAGCTTTTTTATACTAGCAAGAGGTGAAAATATGGCGGAAGAAGAGCTGATTTCCAAACATGATTTATTACGGGCTGCAAGAATATCCTACGGAACCCTGTACAGATGGAAAAGGATGAATTTGATCCCGGAATCATGGTTTATCCATAAATCTACCCATACCGGACAGGAAACATTTTTCCCCCGGGAACGCATTTTAACGCGCGTTGGAAGGATTCAGGAACTTAAGGGAGAGTTATCTGCCGAACAGCTTAAAGAAATATTTTCCCCGAATGTAAATAGCTTTCAGATACCTCTGGAAGATTTTGTCAGTCTTCACCTTGTAACAAAACTCGCTGTCACGGCATATACATCTGTTTTTCCAAATAAGAAGGAACTCAAATTTGATGATGTCTTTGCAATTTACGTCGTTGATCACCTGATGCGTCTGTCCGGCATTTACCTGGAAGATGCCAAACAAGTGATCCGCATGCTGGACCGTTACCTCAGCACCCGGAAAAGCAAAGAGTTTCAGTTAATACTTATGCGCAAAATGGGAATACCTTTCACCGTTCTGGTAAAGGGCGATGAAGAGATTCTTCTTGAAGAGAATACGGAAATTGTTGCATGTGCTAATCTTGCGGAATTTGAAGAGGCGCTGAAAGATCAGCTGATCGCGTAAAAGGCGAAGAGGGAGATGCGTACCATGGGTGACAGGAAGGGGAAGAACGACAAGGAAAATATTGCTGACAGGATGTATGAGGTGATCCATACTCTGTCAGATATGAACCGGATTCAGATTATGCGCCTGCTTGCAGAACAGGGCGAACTCTGTGCCCGGGATATACTTTTGAACTTCCCGATTACACAGCCTACATTATCGCATCATATGAATGTGCTTTTAGAGACACAACTTGTCGAAGCCAGAAAGAGCGGACGCTGGGTCTTTTACCGTCTTTCCCCTGCCGGACTGGAGGAGATCATAGATTTTTTTGTAAATCTGAAAAATAATCAGGCTTCTTCGGCACCGGGTACAAAAGACACGGCAGACAGAAAGCCGGATTCCGTTAACAGAAGAATGTCGGTCCGCAGGACTTCTCCGGGGCATGCTGTCATGAAAAAAACGGCTGCGCGTCCTGCTGCAGAGAACGCTGAAAAACTTTTAGCCAAATCTGAAGCAAAGCCTGCCGCATCATCAGTCAGGTTCTCGGAAACGGCTGCGGAAGAGCCTTCTGTTAAGGCTGCGGAACCGTTCGCATTCGTAATTGATCAGAAAAAGAACAAGGATAAGCAGGGTAAAAAAGACAAGAAGGATAAGAAGGAAAAGAAGAAAAAGAAGAACAGGAAAAAGTAAACGGGCAGATTCCTGCAGACGGAATACAATTTGACAAAATACCTGGAAAACATTATTATAATGTAAACATTACAAGATGGAAGAAGGGTTAAAGATTGAAGCAGGATGACGTTGTTCAGACTATTATTAACCGGTTTTCGTCTCGCGACATCAGATTAACACCGCAGAGAATATGCGTTTACAGGTTTTTGCTTGAAAACCGCATACATCCAACTGTGGATGAAGTATATAGTGCTCTGAAGGTGCAGAATCCATCCCTTTCCAAGACAACAATCTACAATACCGTTGATGCACTGACAAAAGCGGGCCTTGTACGCGTTGTGAGAATTGATGAAGGCGAGGTCCGTCTTGACGGCTATACGGACGAGCACGGGCATTTTTACTGCAGGGACTGCGGAGAAGTCTTTGATTACACCCTTGTCGGCTGTCATATGCCGGACTCTCTCTCTGATTTTCAGGTTGAAGAATTCGATGTCCGCGCTTCCGGACTTTGTCCGGACTGCAGGCGGAAGCATGGTGACGTGTTCCCGGAACAAAACGGGGACAGGTAAGAATTACCGGCTGGTACATGCATTTGGCATCCAGAATATATTATGAAATTGGAGGATTTGAAAATGGATTTGAAGGGTTCAAAAACAGAGAAAAATTTGAATGCTGCTTTTGCAGGAGAGTCGATGGCTACGAACAAGTACAGCTATTATGCATCTCAGGCCAAGAAAGAAAACTATGTGCAAATTTCCAATATTTTTACGGAAACAAGCGGTAACGAGAGAGAGCACGCCAAGCTCTGGTTCAAGGCACTTCACGGGGGTGAAGTAGCTGACACCATGACAAACCTCCTTGATGCGGCTGCCGGCGAATACTATGAGTGGACAGAAATGTATAAACAATTTGCCGCAGATGCAAGGGAAGAGGGATTCAGCCAGCTTGCAGCAGCATTTGAAGGCGTTGCCAAAATTGAAAAGGAACATGAAGCCCGTTACAGAATTCTTGTCGAGAGACTGGAGAAGGGCGAAGTATTTGAGAGAGACGGCATTGTTGTCTGGAAGTGCATAAACTGCGGTCATATTCATATTGCAAAGAATGCGCCGGCAATCTGCCCGGTATGCAAACATCCGCAGGCTTATTTTGAAATCCAGGGAAAGAATTATTAACAGCCGGGGTCATGGAATCAACCCGATTATCATAACAATTTAGGAGGATCAATATGGCGCGTGAATTTAAAGTATACAGATGCCCGATTTGCGGAAATATCGTTACGGTTATGAATGACGGCGGCGGAGAACTTGTTTGCTGCGGCCAGCCGATGAAACTTCTTGCTGCCGGAGAGAATGACACGGCAGCCAAAGAAAAGCATATCCCGGTTGTTACTGCCAGCGGTGCAGCTGTTGACGTGGCTGTCGGCAGTGTTGCACATCCGATGACACCGGAACACTACATCCAGTGGATTGCGGTCGTGACGGATTCAGAGGTCTATACCAGATATCTGACCCCTTCGGATGCCCCCAAAGCAACTTTTACCATTCCAGAAGGAACAAAAGGGTATGATGTATATGAATACTGTAACCTGCATGGTCTCTGGAAAGCATAATTTCTCGGCCGGATTTCCCGCATATGCACATTAATGCATGTACACCGCCTGCAAAGAATGCTGATATCTTTTCTGAATCGGGAGAGATGTCAGCGGATTGCAGGCGGTGTCTTTGCTTTTTCGTAAGTACCGAAAAACGGCACCGCATCCTTTCTGTCCTGCAGGAATGACCTGCAGAAAGCGGAAAGAATGAACGGTGCCGTATATAACACTGTCTTTTTGGGAAAGACGGATCAGCTCTGCGGTTCGTTCCAGCTCATCAGGGCACGCAGCTCTTTCCCGACAATTTCGATCGGGTGTTCGGACTCAAGACGGCGGCGCGCATTGAAATTCAGGCGGCCGCACTGGTTTTCAAGAATCCAGTTGCGGGCAAACGTACCATCCTGGATTTCTGCGAGAACCTTCTTCATTTCTTTCTTTGTCTCAGCTGTGATGATGCGCTTGCCGATGCAGTAGTCGCCGTATTCCGCTGTATCCGAAATGGAGTAGCGCATACGGGTAAGACCGCCCTGGTATACAAGATCGACAATCAGCTTCATCTCGTGCATGCATTCGTAGTACGCATTTTCCGGATCATAGCCCGCTTCGCAGAGAACTTCAAAACCAACTTTCATTAGTTCGGATACGCCTCCGCAGAGAACAGCCTGCTCACCGAAAAGATCGGTCTCGGTCTCCTCGCGGAAAGTCGTTTGAAGAAGTCCGGCACGGCCGCCGCCGATTCCGTGTCCGTATGCAAATGCAATATCGCGGCAGTTGCCCGTATAGTCCTGATATACGGCAAAGAGACAGGGAACTCCGCGGCCGATCTGATATTCGGAACGGACTGTGTGTCCGGGTCCCTTAGGCGCAATCATGAACACATCAATATTCTTCGGCGGAACAATCCGCTGGAAGTGAATGCTGAATCCGTGGGCGAATGCGAGGGCTTTCCCTTCGGTAAGGTTGGGGAGAATGTCCTTTTCGTACATATCCGGCTGCTTTTCATCATTGATCAGAATCATGATAACATCGGCAATTTTTGCAGCTTCGGCTGTAGTCATGACTGTCAGCCCCGCTTTCTCGGCAATTTCCCAGGACTTTGAGCCTTTGTACAGGGCGACAATGACATGGATGCCGCTCTCTTTCAGGTTCAGTGCATGCGCATGACCCTGACTGCCGTAACCGACGATTGCTACTGTCTTATTGTCCAAGGCATGGGTCTGACATTCCGCGTTTTTGTAAACTTTTTTCATGTGGGGCCTCCTTTGACGGTGAGACAAATTCATCTATTCAAATCAAAATTGATTTGCAGGAAGTAAACTCTGCCTTGGTCCTCCTGTCAGGAGTCCAGGGACAGTATGCGCTCTCCGCGTTCGATTGCAATTAATCCGGTGCGGACCATTTCGAGAATACCAAACGGAGTGAGCAGTTCCGTTAATGCCTGAATCTTGTCATCGTTTCCGGAAATCTCAACGGTAGCTGTAGTTGGGGAGACATCAACGATATGTCCGCGGAAAATGTCAACAATCTGAAGTACAGCCGTACGCGTTTTGACATCACAGGTTACCTTGATAAAAACAAGTTCGCGTGTGAAATGCGCATCCGGCTCCAGTCTTTTGACTTTAAGGACAATTGGAAGCTTATGAAGCTGTTTGACGACCTGCGTGATCTGCTCTTCATCTGCAAGGATGCTGACTGTAATACGGGAAATCTCCGGATTTTGTGTGGTTCCGACTGCGAGGCTCTCGATGTTGAATCCCCGGCGTGCAAAAAGGTTGGCGACACGCGCCAGGACACCTGAATGATTCTCAACAAGAATGGATAAATTCTGCCGCATGCTTCGTACCTCCCTGGATTTTCCCCTAACGTATCATGATTATTTGATTCGTACAATACAAAATGAAGCGGCCGCTTCAAAAGGTCGCAAATCAACCAGAAAAAGAAATGAAAGACTGACCCTTTACCGAATAATTCCCGGAAATTTATTTCTGCTGTGTCTTTAAAAGATCGCGGATTTCGGTAAGAAGCGCAACATCGGCAGGGATTTCGGGAGCAGGTGCTGCTTCCTCAACCTTTGGCTTCCTGAATTTAGCATCTGCCTTTGCTTTGGCTGTGCTGATAAGCTTGATAACGAGGAAGATGACAACAGCTACGATCAGAAACTGAATGACGGCGTTGATGAAAAGACCATAGCCGATGGCCACTTCCGGTTTGAGAACATCACCCGTTGCCGGATCAAGCTGCGCCGCTTTCAGGACATGCTTCAGCGCTGCAAAATCAATACCGGATGTCAGCACTCCGATACAGGGCATAATGATGTCCTTGACCAGTGAATTGACAATAGCGATGAATGCGCTGGCGATAACGACACCGATTGCCATATCCATGACGTTGCCTCGAAAAACAAATGCCTTAAATTCTTTCCACATGATAATCCTCCTTGAGTACCTTGAAAATTTGTCTGGTCAATATATGTAAGTACAATATTTATAACATAGGGGCAGGTAAATTTAAAGGGGCGCTATCCTTCGGACGCGCCCCCTGTGTCTGTGTTTTGGGTTAAAAAATCAGCAATATTTCTGTATCTCCTCAGGGAGCGTTGCAGAATCACTGCTGCATATTATCGTGATATCAATTGACTTCCCGGAAATAAAGATATCAAGCTTGTCAAGGAATATTGCCAAATCCTGCAGATTATCATTCTTAGCAACCTTAAAAGCGCTGTCGATGTAAATGTGAGTCAAATCATAATCCTTTGCACTTACTCCGGCAATAAAGCTTAACAGCTGGTCATAACCTACGCACGGATATTCGTCAACATCAATCAGGCGGACTTTGTACTTCAACAAACGATCAAGGCGATTTCCTCTCTCAATACACACAATGTTATTGTTCTCCTGAGCTGCCTGCTCGTTGATGTCATCAACCAGCTGCGCCGTCTTACCGGTACCTTTGGCACCTGCGATTACTTTTATCATTGGCATCATCTCCCTTTTGTTGATTAATCCAAACAGCATTTATTGGATTAGCTATATTCTAACCGATTACTTGGATGAATTGAATAGCCAAAGCAGGTTTTTTTGCATGAATATTTGTCAGTTTGTTTAATAGCATTGAATAAAAATTCTAAGCCGCGGGATTGCCGTGATCTTGTTGCACTCCATACTGAATAGTGGTAGAATTTGATAGTAATGTGGAGTTTTAGATGAAGAGTGGGTTATGCCCGCTCTTTCTTTTGCAATGAAAACGGAGGAGTTTATGTCAGAACGCTCACGCGTAGCGCAGCAGGCTTTTGATCTTGCATTGCCCGTAGTTGAGGAAATGGGATTTGATCTGGTAGATGCCGAATACAAGAAAGAAGGATCCAAATACTTCCTTCGCCTGTTTATTGACAAACAGGGCGGCATTTCAATTGACGACTGTGAGAGGATCAGTAAAGCGGTTGATCCGGTTTTTGACAAACAACTTCACGCTGACCCGGACTTTTTCGAGGTATCCTCACCAGGACTGACACGCCCGCTGGAGACTCCTTCAGATTTCAGAAGACATCTGGAAGAAGAGGTTGATGTCTCTTTCTACCAGGCGGTCAACGGAACAAAACACATCACCGGAATTATTCGGAAGGTTTCTGACGAGGCCGTTACTTTCGGACTCGGGGAGGATTTGCTGGAGATCCCCTATGAACAGATTGCCGCAGCAAAAAGGACGATCAAATTCTGATCGGATGGAACGAAGGGCTTTTGGATGACTCCGGATCCCCTGGGAATTGAGCATCATATAATAAGTAATAATAAGAGCTGATAAGCTGCAGTACGGAAGGAGACCACAGGATGAATGAGAATTTGATCGAGGCGATCAAGCTGCTTGCAAAAGAAAGAGGCATTGAAGAAGAGGTGCTTTTTGAAGCAATAGAAGAGGCAATTGTCGCCGCGTTTAAGCGGGAATTTTCTGACGCAAAATCGAATGACAACGTTTTTGCCGAGATTAACCGTGAAACAGGCGAAATGTATGTATACGAAGTCCGCACAGTAACTGAGGTTGTGGATAATCCCAAAACACAGATTTCCCTTGAAGATGCAAAGGCAATTGATCCTGAGCTTGAAGAGGGCGACAGCATCGAGATGACCATCCCGGTTGAATCCCTCGGACGCCTTGCCGCAAATGCCGCCAAGAGCGCCATTAACCAGAAGCTGAGATCCGCAGAGCATACAAGGATTCAGGATGAGTTTTCCGGAAGAATCGGCGAGCTTGCTTCCGGTGTTATCCAGAGGAAAGACAGTAAGTTTGTGTTTGTTGACATCGGAAGGGCTGAAGCAACACTTACCAAGCAGGAACAGGTCAAAGAAGAAAAATACAATTTCAATCAGCATATGAGATTCCTGATCCTGAAGGTTGAAGAACATAACGGAAGACCTGTTATTTATGTGTCAAGAAGCCACCCCAACCTTGTGAAGAAACTGTTTGAACAGGAAGTTCCTGAAATTGCATCCGGAATAGTTGAGATTATCTCCGTTGCCAGAGAGGCAGGTTCCAGGACGAAAATTGCCGTCGCTTCCCGTGATGAGAATGTCGACCCGCTCGGCGCCTGCGTCGGACAGCGCGGTGCACGCGTCCAGGCCGTCATGGATGAGCTCGGACAGGAGAAGGTTGACATTATCGAGTGGAACCAGGACCCTGCCGAATATATCAGCAATGCCCTTTCCCCGGCCAAGGTAATCCGTGTTGATACGGATATTTTCACAAAGCCCGATGGTTCCCATGAACAGTCTGCCCGCGTAATAGTCCCTGACCATCAGTATTCGCTGGCGATCGGACGCGCAGGACAGAATGTACGCCTGGCCGCACGCCTTACCGGCTGGAAGATTGACATTAAGAGCGAGTCTCAGTTCCGCGAACTGATTCAGGATGAGCTCATGTCGCGTTTTACGGTAGCAGATGAAGACAATGGAACGGAAGAACCGCTTGAACCTTCGCAGGATGCGGCTTCTGATAATGCAGAACAGCAGCCTGAGGCATAATGGAGGTGAACCCTTCCGTGAAAAAAATTCCGCAGCGTATGTGCGTATCCTGCCGGGTCCGCAGGGATAAGAAGGATTTGATTCGCGTAGTGCTGATGCCGGACGGACAGGCAATGATTGATCCGTCAGGCAAGAAACCCGGGAGAGGCGCTTATGTGTGCAAAAACAGGGAATGCCTCTCACAGGCGGTTAAAGCGCATAGATTTGACAGAGGTCTGAAAACAGAGATTTCTTCCGGAATTATTGACGCGCTCCTGCATGAAGCCGATCAATACCAGAACATGACAGAAACAAAGCAGGAGGAATAATGGCACAAAATGGCGAAGAGTCGGAAATGCTTTTGAAACAAAAGCAGATATCCGGGCAGAGAATCCTTTCTTTCCTCGGACTGGCAGCAAAAGCCCGTAAAACTGTTTCCGGAACCGATGCGGTCATGCAGGCTGTTTCCTGCGGCGGCGCGTATCTGGTTATTGCCGCAGAAGACGCATCTGAAGGAACCGCAAAGAAGGCCGCATTCGCTGCCCGTGAAGCGGGAGTCAGTTTCTGCAGGTTTTCAACACGGGATCAACTTGGAAAATATCTTGGGAAAACGGACCGCGCAGTCGCGGCTGTTATAGATAAAGGATTTGCGGATCGGTTGATCCAGCTGCTGCAGGATGGGTTTGAAGTGACAAAAGGGGAATAGTTGTACGGGAAGCGTCGGCATAAGGATAACAATAGGAGGATTTCATGACTGATCATAAAGCTAAGGGTGCTCCGGCACCGGAAAATTCAGATAAAAACAAAGAAGAGGTTCAGGAGCCCCAGGGTGTCGGTATTACCGTAAGCGGTATCTCCGGGACAAAGACCCTGCGTGTAGGACGGGTTAACAAGCGTCCGAAGGAAATGACTGCCGAAATGACAGAGTCCAAACCGGAAGCAGCCGGTGAAGCTCCGGCACCGGCTCCTGCTGTACAGACGGAAAAGGCACAGCCTGCCGCTGTCCGCCCCGAGAGCCATGAGGTTCCGGCAGAAGTGAAAAAAGAAATACAGACTGCTGTACAGAAACCGGCTGCAGGTGCACCTGCAGCACCGGCACATGTATCTGCCGAAAATGCTCCGGCCGCAGCAGCCGAGAAGCCCGCTGCGCCTGTAAAAGCAGCCGAAACTTCGGCTGCCGCTCAGGAATCCGCTCCTCAGGCAAGAACTGCTGCTCCGGTTCGTGAAACCGCTGCACAGGTCCCTTCTGCAGAACGGACACCGGTTCCGTCCGACAGAAACGTCCAGGGTGAATCACATTCTACGTATACACGTCCGGCGGGTCAGGACAGTTCTTATGCAAACCGTCCGCAGGGAGGATACCAGGGCCGCCCGCAGGGTCCGGGAGGATATCAGGACAACCGTCCGCAGGGACAGGGAGGATACCAGGGCAGCCGTCCGCAGGGCCCGGGTGGATACCAGGACAACCGTCCGCAGGGGCCGGGAGGAAACCAGGGCAGCCGCCCGCAGGGACCGAGAGGAGAAGAGGGCACGCGACGGCAGGGGGCGGAGAGTGCACA